>Ga0209211_10000183_pt1 | contig 137742 bp, 134 predicted proteins | sample RifGroA2_FD_183992 | JGI IMG/M metagenome (GOLD analysis project Ga0209211, IMG submission 183992) | Groundwater microbial communities from Rifle, Colorado, USA - Groundwater A2 (SPAdes) (version 2) | ecosystem: Environmental > Aquatic > Deep subsurface > Groundwater | place: Rifle, Colorado...
CGCGACTCTGGTTAAGAAATTAGCTGACGGGCAGAAGTTTGTCGGAGCGCCGACGGAGACTATCTTGCGCGGTTGGGGATTAGGCGATTATTCAATGCGTGTGCAAGCGTTTAATGTTCGCAGTTCAAAAACTGCGCTTACCGGAAACAGCTTTACTTTCACAGTGGAAAAGTTGAAACAGAAAACATTTATTAAAGGCGAAATATCAGATTCGTCATCGGTGCTCTCTCTAGACGTCGCCGGTGCGGACAAGATCAAAACCGGAGTAAGCCTGCCGACATCATTTCGCCTGCCTTACAGCTATACGAACACTACCGAGAAGAAACAGACTGTTCGCATGTTGCGTGAGTTGGTAGACGGCACTGGCAAAGTGCGCTCATCTTCCGCTGGACGCTGGGTGATGACGCCGGGAGAAAAGGAAAAATCAAATCCGCTCCAAACTATTCCGAATTCATTATCGGCAGGGGAGTATCAAGTGAGAATACGTGCTCTTGATTTCAAGACCAAAGAAATTTTAGCAGAAAATAGCCTGCGTTTCTCCATAGAGTTGCGTTAAGCTCGTAAGAAAAGAAAAACCCCGACATAAAAAGTATGTCGGGGTTTTTGTTATTTCACGCCCGTTGTCTACTTGAGTTTTTTTGGCGTTTCAGCTATAATGTCTGTATTCATTGCGTATTATGAAAATACTTTATATTGGCGGTGGATTCGTAGGGGCCTGTTCAGCGGCCGTATCGGCTGATAGCGGGCACGATACCGTTGTGTTTGATTTGGATGAGCAAAAGATAAAAAAGCTGGCTTCGGCCGATAGCGCGGCTATTGAGTCTTGTCTTTATGAAGACGGGTTAGCCGACCTGCTTATCCGTAACAAAGAGCGTATCCAGTTTACTGCTGATTATAGCCGGGCGGAGCAATTTTTGGATGTGGTTGACGCGGTGTATATGTGTTTGCCGACTCCGGAGATTGATGAGACCGGAGAAAGCAATGTGAGTTATTTTGTGAGCGCGGCGGAGAGGCTGGCCAAGGCTCTCACTCGCAGGAACCAAGGCCGTCAAGAAAAATATGTGGTCATTGTCAATAAGAGCACGGTGCCGATTGAAATGGTTGCCGCCACCGAAGAAATTATGGACAAGGCGGGCGTTAAAAATTATGGCGTTGTCTCCAACCCGGAGTTTTTGGTTGAAGGCAAAGCAATTCAAGGTTCAATTCGGCCGGATAGAGTTGTGGTCGGGGCGTGGCGGGAGAGAGACTTTGTCGTTATGCGTCAGGTGTATCAGCGTTTTTACAATTCTGGCACAGTAAAATATATTGAGGTGAATCCGAAAGAGGCGGCGGCGGGGAAATTGCTGGCGAACTATGTGTTATTTAATAAATTAGCGGTCTGCTTTGATGTTATCGGCCGGGCGTGCGAGGCGTTCTCGGCCGTGCGTTTTGAGGAGGTAAGAAAAATTTTAAATTCTGATCCGCGTATCGGCGCTTGGGGGCTGTACGACAGTCTTTATGCCGGCGGCAGTTGTTTTATCAAAGATGCCCGCTCCTTGGCTCATCAGTTGCAAATTTCCGGGCAGACCGCCACCTTGGTGCAGGAAACTTACTTATCCAACAAACGTCAGCTGGAGCTTTTTTTGAGCCGGGCGGAGAAAGATGCCGGTTTAAATTGGGTTCAAAAGAAGGTAGGGTTGCTCGGGCTGTCTTTTAAGCAAGATACCAATGATGTGCGCAATTCGCCGAGCATAGACATCGTGCGATTTTTGTTAGAAAATAGGGTGGCGCACATCACAGCCTATGATCCAGCGGCAATCGGGTATTTTGAAAAAATATTCCCGTCCAGCGACAAAATTACATATACCTCTGACGAATCGGAAGCAATCCGCGCTGTTGATGTTATTATTATCGCCACTGATTGGCCGCAATTTCGCGGTTTAAAGGATTTATTGGTTAACGATAAAGCGGATCATCGCCCGCTCATTATGGACGGACGCCGAATTTGGCAAAATAGCTATGCCGATTTACAACGAGCGGGGTTTAATATTATCGCGGTTGGCTCGCCTTATTTGCCGGGCGTGGCGCATTCATAAAATATCTTATGTCTCATTATTTGGTGACAGGCGGGGCGGGGTTTATCGGGACTAATTTGGTAAAAAAATTGCTGGCTGAAGGTCACCAAGTGGTTGTGCTTGACAATTACGCCGCGGGGCGCAAACTAGAACGCGTAATTCCCGGTGCTGTTTATGTGGAAGGAGATATCCGCGATGATTCTGATTTGGATAAAGTTTGCCCAAATATAGACGGTATATTCCATTTGGCGGCGTTGCCCAGAGTTCCTTTTTCGGTTGCCAATCCTTGGCTCACCCACGATGTTAACGTAAACGGCACTCTCAAGGTGCTTTTGGCGGCAGTGCGGCATAAAGTCAAGCGAGTCGTTTTTTCTTCCTCTTCCTCAACCTATGGCGCGGAAAGGTCTGAGCTTTTGAAAGAAGATGCTTTTTTGAAACGTCCCATCAGTCCTTACGCTTTGCATAAGTTTATGGGCGAGAATTATTGCCGGATTTTTTCTTCTTTATACGGCATTGAAACAGTAACTTTGATTTATTTTAATATCTACGGCCCGTATTTTGACCCAGATGGGGCGTACGCCTTGGTTATCGGAAAGTTTCTTAAGCAAATAAAAAATAATGAGCCAATGACGGTATGCGGCGATGGCGAGTATTATCGCGATTACACGCATGTATCCGATGTGGTTGGCGCCAACATTTTGGCTATAACAAGCGAGAAAGCAGGAAAAGGCGAATTGATCAACATCGGTTGCGGTAAACCGCATACGGTTAATGAACTCGTGAATATAATTGGCGGCAAGTTTGTGCATGTCTCCGAGCGGTCGGGCGATGTTCGTTTTTCCGGAGCGGATAATACGAAGGCCAAAGAGATTCTTGGCTGGGAGCCGACCATCGCTCTTGAAGACGGCATCCGGCAGTTGAAGAAAGATTTTGGCATAGACCAGTAAAGAAATTAAAAACTCCGCGCCGTAGAGGCGCGGAGTTTTTTTCTTTGGTGGTTTTATTTGGTGACGACACTTGCGAATTTGGCTTTTTTGAGACTGCCGTCAAAACGATAGCGTTTGTGTTCGGAGAACTTGACGGCGCCATCGGCTAGAGCGAAAAGCGTGTCATCTTTGCCTTTTTTGACGTTTTGTCCCGGGTGGACCCGGGTGCCGCGTTGGCGCACGATGATCATGCCTTTTTTGATAATTTGGCCGTCATGGATTTTTACGCCAAGACGCTGGGCATTGGAATCTCGGCCCAAATGGGTGGAACCGCCGGCTTTTTTGTGGGACATAAGCAAGTACTTTTAAGGGTAAGAAGTAGAAGCAGTATATACTAAAATAGCGGCGTTGTCAAGAGTCATAAAAGCTGTTAAAATAGATGTAAGTCCCTATGTTAAAACTTTATTCTTTTAGGCTTTATATTCGCGACCGGTGGATATTCATTCCCGGTCTTGGCATATTGGCGTTCCTTATTTTCACTTGGTGGCACACTGTTAGCCAGGTGCGTCCGACCAGTGATCAGGTTTTTTTGCATTACACCATTATTTTCGGCGTTGATCTGGTAGGTCCATGGCGCGGTATTTTGTTGCCGGGAATAAGCGGGCTGGCCATAGCCGTCATTAACTTCGCGGTCAGTTGGTTTATCTATGGCAACAATCGTTTTCTGGCGCGCCTGCTTATGATGGCGACACTAATTTTAAATATTTTTCTTTTGTTGGCGGCGGCGTTGTTAATAAAGATTAATGTTTAATTAATAAAAGCGTTAGGCTATGACGGGGTCTCGTGTTCAGATTTTTCGAGCCGACCGGTTATTTTTACTTTATCTTGGAATTTTGACGGTATTCGGTTTGGCGGCGCTGATGTCGGCGAGCGCGCCGGTTGGTTATGCCAAGTTTGGCGATGCTTATTTTTTTGTGAAAAGGCAGGCGCTGTTTGGGTTGCTCCCCGGGGCGTTTTTTTTCTTTTTGTTCGCTAAACTGGATTATCACGTTTGGCGGAAGTTTGGCTGGGTTTTGTATGGCGCTGTCCTTTTACTTTTGTTACTGGTCTTCGTGCCTGGCGTCGGCGTGGCAATCAATCATTCGCGCAGTTGGCTGGCTATCGCCGGGCATAATTTCCAGCCGGCGGAGATTGGCAAACTGGCGCTCGCTATCGTTTTGGCTATTCTGTTATCCGTTGAGAAGCGCGATTGGTCGGATTGGCAGACGAGTTTGGTTCCAGTTTTGGCGATTATTGCGCCGGTCTTATTGCTGGTATTGCTTCAGCCGGATGTCGGCACATTGTCAATTCTTGTCATGATCGTGTTTATGGTTCTTTTTATAGCCAAAGTGCCGAATAAGTATCTCCTGTGGCTCGGGTTAGCCGGTGCGGCTTGTTTTGTTGGGCTCGTTATCGCGGCGCCTTATCGCGCCGCGCGGTTTACTACTTTTTTGCACCCCGAGCTTGATCCGAAGGGGGTAGGCTACCAGATGAATCAAGCTTTTTTGGCTATCGGATCGGGCGGGTTTTGGGGGCTAGGTTTTGGCCATTCGCGCCAGAAATTTCAATATCTGCCCGAGGTGAGCGCTGATTCCATTTTTGCTGTCATTGCCGAAGAAAATGGTTTTTTGGTGTCAGCCGCCCTAGTGGCGCTTATCCTTTTGTTGTCTTGGCGCGGTTTCGCTATCGCCAAGCGCGCCCCCGACAGTTTTGGTTATTTACTGGTTAGCGCCATTATGGTATGGTGGGTGTGGCAGTCTTTTTTGAATATTGGCGCTATGGTTGGGGCTTTGCCCCTAACTGGCGTGCCTCTGCCCTTGGTGAGCCATGGCGGGTCGGCGTTGGCCGCCACTCTAGCGGCGGCCGGTATTGTGGCGAGTGTCAGTCGGCAAGCGCATTTTTAGTCTTTTCAGTTATACTTATGCGATTACTTGTTTGCGGCGGAGCGGGGTTTATTGGTTCTAATTTTATTCGTTACTGCCTTAAAAATCACTCGGACGCGGTAGTGGTAAATTATGATAAATTAACTTACGCCGGCAATTTGGATAACTTGTCTGAAGTGAAGAAAAATAAGCGTTACGCGTTCGTGCGCGGCGATATTGCCGATCTGGCTCCGCTCAACAAAGTCATAAAAAAATGGCATATCACTCATATAATTAATTTTGCTGCTGAAACGCACGTTGATCGTTCTATTCATGGCGGGGCGAAAGAATTTGTGCTGACCAATACCCTGGGAGTACAGATGATTTTAGACGCGGCGCGTTTTAATGGCATCCAGAAGTTTGTGAATGTTTCCACGGACGAAGTGTACGGTTCGCTCGCGCTCAACGACCCGAGCAAGTTTTCTGAAGATACTCCCATCGCGCCCAATATGCCCTATGCCGCCGCCAAGGCCGGCGGTGATTTGATGTGCCGCGCTTATTTTGTGACGCACGGGGTGCCGGTTGTTGTCACGCACTGTTCCAATAATTACGGCCCTTATCAATTTCCGGAAAAACTTATTCCTTTTTTTGTGTTTAAATTATTGAAAGGGGAGAAGGCGCCGGTTTACGGCGACGGTTTGAACGTCCGCGATTGGATTCAGGTGATGGATCACGCGGCGGCGCTGGATTTGCTTTTGCGGAAAGGAATAGCCGGCGGCGTGTACAATATTGGTGTTGATAATGAACGCAACAATTTGGAGGTGACGAAATTAATCTTAAAATGCTTGGATTTGGGAGAAGACAGGATTGAATACGTCACCGATCGCCCCGGACATGACCGCCGGTATGCCATTGACGCGTCAAAAATTCGAGCGTTGGGCTGGCGGCCGGTGTACACGCGAGAGAAATTTGAGCAGGGTTTGAAAGAAACGATTGAGTGGTACCGAGCGAATACGGCCTGGGCGGATAAGCTATGGAAAAAGAAACACCAGGAAATGAATATTTTTCAGAAATCATTAACGCGCTCGGCGCGGCAGATGCGCTCGGCGGCATGAATACCATGACTAAAGACTTTAAGAAGATAAAATTAAAAACTTTTACCAATCGGGGGTTTAATTTAACGCCGGTTGAGTTTAAAGACGCCGTTCCTTTCGCGGTAGAACGAATGTATTATTTTGATTCTTTGAAAGAGAAAGAAAAGACTGGCGCCCATTGCCACAAAATAGAAGAAGAGGTTTTTATTCAAGCCAAAGGGGCTGTAACTGCGATTATTGACCGCGGGCAGGGGATAGAGGAGATACTGTTAAAAACCGGCGATGCTATTTATTGTCCGAATTATGTCTGGCACGGTTTCAAAGACGCGTCAGCGGATGCTTTAATCATCGCTCTTTCTTCCACCAACTACAATCCGGACAGAAGCGATTATATTGAAGATTACGGATTGTTTAAAAAAATGAGGGCGGAAAGGGATTTATGAAAAAAGTTCTAATCATCGGCGGCGGTGGGTTGCTTGGGTCGGCGCTGGCCAAAGAATTCAGTGCCGGTTATTTGGTTGTCGGTTTGAATCGGGAGAAGTTTGATATTACCGACGAGCAGAATATTCGGGAAAAGCTGTTAAGTGTTGCTCCGGGGCTTATCATCAATGCCGCGGCCTATAACGGCGTTGATTTGACGGAAAAAGAGGAGGCCTCGTATGCCTTGGCTGAAAAAGTAAACGGGTTCGCCGTCGGGCGGCTCGCCGACTTCGCGGCGGATCGAGGAATTCCGTTAGTTCATTTCTCAACGGATTATGTATTTGACGGAGACAATCTTGATGGCTATGCTGAAGGAGCGACCCCTTCTCCGCTTAATAAGTATGGATATACTAAATTTCTTGGCGAGCGGTTGTTGCAGGAAAACACCGCCCGCTATTATCTCATCCGTTTATCTCGGTTGTTCGGCCGTCCCGGCACGAGCGTCCAGGCGAAAAAAAGTTTTGTTGATATCGTGATTGATTTGGTGGAGAACCAAGGCAAAAAGGAATTAAAACTCGTTAATGAAGAAGTAAGTTCACCGACTTATAGCGTTGATTTGGCGCGTCTGGTTCGCCAGCTGTTGGATGAACAATATCCGTATGGTATTTATCATGGAGCCAATAGCGGCGGGTGCAGTTGGTATGAAATGGCGGAAAAAATTTTTGAGCTGAAAAAGTTATCTGTTAATCTCATTCCCGTAACCAGCAAAGAATATCCGCGTCCGGCGAAGAGGCCGCCTCATTCTGTTTTATTGAATACTAAACTGCCGCCGGCTAGGCCGTGGCAAGAAGCTTTAGCCGAATATGTCGCGTAAGAAAATTATATCTGCGCCGCCAGCCGGTCCGCGCGTCGCCATTCTCGGATTGCGCGGCATTCCGAACAGCTATGGCGGTTTTGAAACACTCGCCGAGGCGGTGGCCGAGCGAATGGTTGGTTTTGGCGCGACGGTGACGGTATATTGCCGCTCTCAGTATTTTAAGGGAAGGCCGGCCGCCTATAAGGGCGTTCGGCTGGTTTACCTTGCTACCATCCAGCAAAAGTTTTTGGATACGCCGTGGCACACCCTAAAGAGCGTTTGCCATGTTATTTTAAAAAATACAGCGAAAGTGATTATTATCGTGAATGTCGGCAACGCGCCGTTCGCTCTTTTGGCCAAGCTGTTTGGCAAGCGCGTCATTTTTTGCGTTGATGGTCTGGATTGGCGGCGAAAAAAGTGGAACGCGATTGCCCGGTGGTATTTGAAAGCCTGCTCAAAATTTGCCGGGTTGGCTTCGCATATCATGGTGACTGACGCCGAGAGCGTCCAAGAATATTATAAATCAATGCGGCATCGTGAAACCGCGCACATTCCGTACGGGACGGATATTGATACCGAGGCGGGTGGTGGCGATCTTCTCATCCAGCACAATTTGCTTCCGAAGAAATATTTTATTTACGCGGCGCGGTTTGAACCGGAAAATAATCCGTTGCTGGTGGTGGAGGCCTATGTAAAGTCGGGGAGCGATTATCCGCTCGTCATGATCGGGGATAACCGTTATAATTTCAAATATGTCGCGGAGGTGAAGCGGGCGGCGGGCGCTAAAAGAGTTTTGTTTTTAGGGTATGTATTCGGCGATGCTTACAAACAACTCCTTAAAAATTCCTTGGCCTACATTCGTGCGGCGGAAGTCGGAGGAATTTCTCCCGCGGTCGTTGAAGCGATGGGGCGCGGTGTCTGCGTGGTAGCCAATGATCGGTCGGAAAACCGCGAACCATTGCAAGATACCGGTATTTTTTATCATTTGCACACCACTCGTCTTGCCGAGTGTATTGCCGAGTTATCCCGTCATCCGGAGCAGGCGATCCAGCGCGGTCTTCGTTCGGCCGAGCGAGCGATAATTGTCTATAGCTGGGACCGAGTAGCCTATGATTTTTTTAAATTAGTGAAACAAGTAGCCCCGCAGGCCGTAGTTAAAAGGGTACCGCTTTGGAGCCCGCGAACCGTGGAACGTAAAAAGATATTGATTACCGGCGCCGGCGGTATGCTTGGTGCGGCGTTATATGAACATTTTGTTAGAAAATATCCGGTGTTGGCTACCAGTCTTCATTCAACTGAATCATGGATTCAGCCGTTGGACGTGCGCGATCGCGCCGCGTTTGAAAAAGTCGTGTCTTCGTTCCGGCCGGCGTATATTTTGCATCTTCCGGCTGTAACCGACCTGGAATGGTGCGAAAAACATTTGTCGGAGGCATATGCGGTGAACACCCTACCGGTCAGGCATGCGGCTGAACTTGCGACACAATATGGAGCGAAATTGGTGTATATTAGTTCCAGCAACGTTTTTGATGGCGAGAAAAAATATTACACTGATACCGATGAGCCCAATCCGCGCAATGTTTATGGTCTAACCAAACAAATGGGGGCGCTCATCGCCGAATATTACGCGCGCGATTATTTAATTTTACGTTTGGGATGGCTTATGGGCGGCGGGCCGCTTACAGACACCAAGTTTGTCGCTAAAATTGTTCAGCAAATAATCAGCGGCAAAAAAGAGCTCCACGCCCTGACGGATAAATCCGGGTCAATTTCCTATACCCGCGATGTCGCAAAAAATTTAGAATTGCTTCTCTTGGCGGGCGCTCGCGGCACCTATAATATGGCGAGCCTGGGTTATGCCACGCGTTATGACATCGCGCGGAAGATAGTAGAAATACTGGGATATGGCGAACAGATACGGGTGACTCCGGTCGCCGCTGGTTTTTTTGCCGCCACGTTCACGACGCCCCGTTCAGCGTCGGAGTGTTTGGTGAATGAACGCTTAATTAAGGAAAGATTGTCGCGTATGCGCCCTTGGCCGGAAGCGCTGGAAGAATATTTGGAGCGCGATTTTAATTATGCTTTTAATACCCAAACCGTTCAGCCGGGGAACGCTGTTCGTCCGGCGGCGCAAACATTATAATATATGACCAAAATTCTTGATGATAGAGCCAAAATACTCTGGCTTGATTCGCAAAATATGCTTGGTTCGCTAGAGCAACTCTCCGAGCAGATAGACGAAGCGCATTTGGCGGTGGAAAAGATAGTAGCGCCGGAAAAGTTTAAAAAAGCGAGCGCTATTGTTGTGTGCGGCATGGGCGGTTCCGCGCTCGGGGCGCATATTTTGAAAACGGTATTTGCCGGCCAGCTCGCGACGCCATTTGAGATTGTGAATAATTATCATCTTCCGGCTTGGGTCGGTAAAAATACCCTAGTTTTAGCGATTAGTTATTCCGGAACCACCGAGGAGGCGTTGTCAGCTCTTTCTGAAGCAAAGGCGCGCGGGAGTATGGCGGCGGTGATTACCTCCGGCGGCAGTTTGCGCGCGTCAGCAAAGAAAAATAATTTACCAGCGATTGTTTTTACTGTCAACCATAATCCATGCGGCAGTCCGCGAATGGGGCTGGGTTACTTGCTTTTTGGCGCGCTGATGTTTTTTGCCAAGTGCGGGTTTATTCGGTTTGGATCAAGAGAGCTCGGTGAGGCGGTTTCCACTGTTAAAGAATTCGGGAAAAAATTTGGTGTGGCCAGGCCGGAGAAAAAAAATACCGCCAAACAATTGGCCACGGCATTGCTTGGTAAAACCGTTTGGTATATTGGGGCCGAACATCTCGCCGGTTCGGTTCATGTCGCCGCGAATCAGATGAACGAAAACGCCAAGCGTTTTGCCGGCTATTTTGTTATTCCCGAATTAAACCACCATTTGCTGGAAGGGATGATTTTTCCCAAGACTAATCCGGATAATGTGGCGTGGGTTTTGGTGGAGTCCGGCTGGTACTCCGCAAAAATTAAAAAACGTTTTCAGGTGACAAAAGAAATTTTGACGAAAAACAGAATTTCTTTTGTTAGTTATTCATGCGCCGCGCCCACCCAGTTTTTACAGGCGATGGAGTGTCTGGTACTCTTCAGCTACACCAGTTACTATTCAGCGCTTTTAGAGGGGCTTGATCCGACAGCGATACCGTTCGTGGATTATTTTAAGGCGGCGCTTAAGAAATGAGCTGATATGGATTTGTCGGTGATCACCGTTACTTGGAATTCAAAGGCTTTCATTGGCGAACAGATTCGTTCGGTTCAGGCTGGGTGCAAAGTAATTTCGTATGAACAGATTATTGTTGATAATGCCTCGGGCGACGGAACCGGGGAGTATATTCAGCAGGAATTTTCCGAAGTTAGGTTTATTCAGAATCGTAAAAATAGCGGGTTTGGCGCGGCCAATAACCAGGCGGCCAAAGAGGCAAGAGGGGAATATTTTTTATTTTTAAATCCGGACATGATAGTGGTGCCGGGAAGTTTGGATGCAATGGTCGCGTGGATGCGCGCGCGTCCAAAAGCCGGCCTCGCCAGCTGTCTTTTGGTTAATGAAAAAGGCGAGGCGAATTCGGAAGCCCAGCCGCGGCGATTTCCCACTTGGTTCGATCAGCTCGTTATTTTGTTAAAATTTCATCGTCTCTTTCCACGGTTGCTAAATAATTATATGTTTAAAGATTTTGATCCGGCTCAAGAGCAGACGGTGGACAGCGTGCGCGGGTCGTTTATGATAATACGGCGCGAGATTTATGATAAATTAGGCTGGGCGTTTGATCCCCGTTATTTTATCTGGTTTGAAGACGTTGATTTGTGCCGCGAGGTGCGGCGGCTGGGTTTTTCAGTAATGCATACGCCGGTTATCAAATGCGTTGATCATATCGGGCAGAGTTTCAAACAGCGCGCTTCTTTTTGGAAACACCGGCAGTTTACCAAGAGTATGGTCAACTATTTCAAAAAATGGGAACCATGGTATGTTTGGAAGACGTTGGCGTTGATTCGTTTTTTTAGCTTGCCGGTTGCCTGGGCGGCTTCTTTTATTTTGAAATAATGTGGCTAGATTGACTGTACAATTGGTAACGTGGAACGGAGCGAAATATATTCCGTATCTTTTCCAGTCACTTAAGAAGCAAACCTATGCTGATTGGGACTTAGCGGTGCTAGATAACGCGTCCAGCGATGGCACCGCGCGGCTGATTGAAAAAGAGTTGGCGGATTTTTCAAGACCGCATCGGTTGATTAGAAATACGGAAAATTCCGGATTTGCTGTCGGTCATAATCAATTATATCGCGAGGGCGTTTCTGACTATTTTTTATTGTTGAATCAGGATATGTATCTGGAGGCCGACTGTCTCTCTAAAATGGCGGCGTTTTTAGACGCGCATTCCTCCGCGGCGGCGGTATCGCCGCGGCTGATGAAATGGGATTTTGCCGCGCTCGCCAAACAGGGGCTTTCGGCAAGTTTTAGCACGTATATTGACGCTTTAGGAATCAAGGTATTCCGCAATCGACGGGCTATTGAACAATTTACCAAGCAAGCCTGGGTAGTCGTTAAAAAATTTATGCCCGCTGGCGGCATTTTGGAAGTATTCGGAGTGTCCGGCGCGTTTCCGCTTTTTCGCCGGTCGGCGATTGCTGAAGTAGTTTTTGCCGATGGCGCGATGTTTGATGAAACATATCATTCATACAAGGAGGACCTTGATTTGGCCTGGCGCTTGCGCGCGCGCGGGTTTGGATCCTATGTTCTTTTGGATACCATCGCTTATCACGATCGCACCGGGGCCGGTCCGAAGGAAAAAGATGATTTATCGGCGGCGTTCAACAAGCAAAGCCAGGCCAGCTGGGTGAAGTATCATAGCTATAAAAATCATTTGCGCACGCTCTATAAAAATGAGTGCTGGCAGAATTTTATCCTTGATTGGCCATGGATTGCCTGGTATGAAATAAAGAAATTTTGGTATTTTTTGTTTTTTGATCGCGGCGTTTTGAAAGGCCTCCAAGAGATTGGGCGAACACGAAAAGATTTAAATATTAAAAGACGGCAGATTAAAAAGTTGCGAAAAATAAGTTGGAAGGAAATAAGAAGGTGGTGGCGGTAAATATATAAAAATATGTGCGACGTTGCCATTGTAGCGGTTAATTATAAAATGAAGACGGATATTGAGCGGTGTTTTACGTCGCTTTTTGCCGATCTGGCTGATGATGCGCTGGCGGTCAAGGTAGTCGTGGTTGATAACGCCTCGGGCGACGGTATCAAGGAATTTTTGCTGGAAAAATTTCCGCAGGTTGTTTGTATTTTGCAAGAAACAAACAACGGCTTTGGCGCGGCGCAGAATGTTGGGATGCGTTCGGTGGAGGCGAAATATTATTTTGTGCTTAACCCCGACACTTATTTTTTTACCGGCGGCCGGCTAGTGCGGCGGTTGTTTGATTACATGGAGGCGCATCCGAAGACCGGCATCTTGGGCCCTAAGATTGTTTATCCTGGTGGTTCTCTCCAATATTCTTGTTATCGTTTCCCGACATTTTGGCAGCCGCTATTCAGCCGCACGAATTTTGGCCAGCGGGGGAGAGGCAAGAAAGTAAATGACCGCGCGCTCATGAAGGATTTTGACCATAAAAAAACCCGGCCGGTGGATTGGGTAATGGGTTCAGCGATGTTTGTCCGCGGAGCGGCGCTGAAACAAGTGGGGCTGTTTGACGAACGTTTTTGGATGTATTATGAAGACAGTGACTGGTGCCGGCGCATGTGGGAAGCCGGCTGGTCAGTTTACTATGCCCATGATATGCTGTTAGAACATGTGCATGGTCGCGGTTCCGCCAAGGTGCTGGGCATTTTTCGGGCGTTGATTAAAAATAAACTAGCCCGGGTGCATCTCGCGAGCTGGTTGAAATATATGTGGAAGTGGCGCGGAAATTATAAATATTATGGCCCCCGCTCCTAAAGTAGCTATTGTCTATCTGTCATACCACTGCGAGCCTTATCTTGACGATGTCGTCAGCGCGCTCAAAAAAATCACCTATCCGAAAGACCGGGTGGAGTTGGTGATTGTTGACAATCCGCATCCGGCGTATGGCAGTTCGGTGCGTTTTATTGAAGAAACCGTTTCATCAATATCCGGCAAGGAGCTTCCGCGCGTGACGGTTTTGCCGCAAGAGAAAAATCTTGGTTTTTCCGGCGGGAATAATGTTGGTATGCGGTGGGCGATGGAAAACGGATTTGACTACGTGTATTTGCACAACAACGATGGTTTTGCGACGGCCAATTTTTTGGAGCCGTTGGTTGAGGCGATGGAGGCAGATCTGTCAGTCGGCGAAGCGCAGTCGCTAGTGATGCTCTACCCGGACATTGATCTTATAAATACCTCGGGCAATTCATTTCATTATTTGGGAATTGGATATTGCAATAATTTTCGCGTGCGTAAAGACGCCGTTTGGCTGGCGCCGATGGCCGATACTAGCTATGCAAGCGGAGCGGCGGTTTTGCTTCGCGTCAGTTTTCTTGAGCAGTATGGCCTGTGGGACGAGGATTTTTTCTTGTATCATGAAGATATTGAATATAGCTTGCGTCTCAAATCAGCTGGGAAGAGGATCGTGACGGTGGCGGCATCAGTTTTTTATCATAAATATACGTTCGGACGGAACGCGGAAAAATTTTATTACATTGAGCGTAATCGTTTGGGCGTTCTGCTCATGTTTTATAAATGGCCAACGCTGATTTTGCTGTTGCCGATCGGTTTGGCTTTGGAGGCCGGCATGTTGCTCTTCGCGCTCCGGGGCGGGTGGCTTAAAACCAAACTCGCAACCTATTGGTACTGGCTAAAACCAAGCAGTTGGAAACTTTGGCTAGGGAAGCGCCGTCGCGCGCAGAGACTGCGGACGATAAGCGACCGAAAATTGCTTAGAAATGCCGTTAGTCGGGTTGTATTTAATGAAAGCGCGGTTCAGAATCCGCTTTTGCGCTATGTCGGCAATCCGCTCATGGCGGTATATTGGGCGGCAGCGAAGCGTCTTATTTTTTGGTAATTATTCCGTATGAGAATAAAGAAGGCGATTTTGACGGGAGGCGGACGAGCCACTAGACTGCGTCCGATTACCACCACCATCAATAAACACCTGATACCGCTCGCGAATAAGCCGATGATTTTTCACGCGATTGAAAAGGCGGTCGCGGCCGGCATTGAAGAGATTTTTATCAATGTGAACCCGGGAGAAACGCAATTGCAGAAATATGTCGGCGATGGCGGCCATTGGGGAGTGAATATAACTTTTTTTGAACAAACGGGCGGGCCGCTCGGCATCGCCCATGTGGTCAAGTGCGCGGAGAAGTTCATCGGCAATGATCCGTTAATGTTTTTTCTTTCCGACAATATCATACATGGCGGTTTTGAGCCGTTTTTTAAACAATTTGAAAAAGAAAAACTGGACTGCCTGTTGGCATTTGCCCAAGTGCCAGATCCGGAACGTTTTGGCGTACCGGCATTTTCGGCCGAGGGGAAGCTGATTGAGGTGTTGGAAAAGCCGCAAAATCCTCCCAGCCAGCTGGCCCAGACCGGTATTTATTTGTATGGTCCGAAAGTATTTTTTAAGGCCTTTGACCACATTCAAAAGAGCGCGCGCGGCGAATATGAGATTTCCGACATCCATTCCTATCTTTTGCGCGAGGGTTTTAAAGTTGGCTGGCGCGAAGTAACTGGTTGGTGGAAAGACACGGGAAAACCGGAGGATTTGGTGTTGACCAATAAATTGCTCTTGGACGAACTCGCGTTTGATCGGGCGAATTTTAGACAGCAGGGAACGGTTATTCCTGGGGCATCAATTGAGGGGCCGGTGCAAATAGGAATTGGCGCCACCATCGGCGCCGGAGTAAAAATTATCGGCCCGGTCATGATTGGCGAAAATTGCACGCTGGACGGGTGCGCTATCGGGCCGCATGTAACCATTGGCGCCGGGTCAACGATTCGTCAGGCTAACATCCGTGAGTCGTTGATTTTTTCCAATTGCACCATTGATTCATCTATTACTATCGCTGGGAGCATTGTCGGTGACCAGGCTAAAGTTCTCACCAATCCGGCCGGTAAGGAGCACCACTTAATTTTAGGCGATCACACTTTAATTGAATTGTAATTTTTTTATGTTTTTTTCCCGACGAACCAGCAAAGCCGCGAAGCCGTTCATCGGCAGTTACGAGGTGAAAGTGTTGTCGCTTCCGGAAGAGTGCGACTTTGAAGAAATAATTCCTTTTGAGCTGAATTTTATTTTTAAGCGGTATCCGGAGTACAAAGAACGCGTTCGGGCGATTCTAAAGAATGGGAAAGCTATCGGAGTGCGCACGGTGCTTCGGACGCCGGAAAATATTCTGAAGGCGGTGCACGCCATCAGCGTGTACAGCCAACATAATTATATTATTACCTGGTTGCCGAAATTATTGCGCGATAAGCATCTGCCGATTATTTCCGCCGCTGATGAAGAGCGCGCCAAGAGCCAGGGCAGTGATTTGCGCCAGGCGGTGGAGCTGATTGAGCGCGATCGGCTATGGTTTAGGCGGCTGGTTCTGATTGATGAAGAAAATAAGGGTATCCGGCCGGAGGAGCAACGGCTCATGACCGAGCTTTCCGAGCTCATTTACCCTTTGCAGGTTGATTATGCCGTTCATCGCGTCATCGCCGATAACGCCAACGAGCGCACGGAAATTGCTCAGACGATCGTCAAGATGTTGCTTTTTATCGGCCCAATAGCCCACATTCTGGAGCGTTACGCGGCCGGCATCGGCAAGATTTTTGCCGCTTTTACCGATGACTTGATGGGCGAAGCGGCGGAATTGACCGCTTTGCGCGGTTCCGGGTTTGGGTGGCGAGAGCTGGCCAAACGTTCGCGCATTTTATTACCGGTTTTGGCGCTCGCCACTTATGGCGCTTATTCGGTGGAGCACTTGATCGTGGGCGGGCGTTTAGTTTTGGGCGGAGCGGTATTCGGGTTTTCTGCCGTAGCGCTTTCGCTTACCACCGCCATTCAATCTTATTTTTTGTATCGGAGAAATGTTGAGCGTCTAAAAAAAGAGGGGAAAGTGGCGGCGGAAGCTTCTTCGGCCCGGCTGGCGCTTACTCAAGATTTTACCAACCCGGCTCGGTTGGGGCTTTTTGTCGGTGCCGCCGGCGCGCCGTTCATGGGTATATTAGGCGCCTATCTCGGCCTCATGAGCAACGGGTGGGCGCTGGCCGCCATTGGCTCAACCGAGTCAATCGTCGCCGGTTTGACGGTTATTTTGGCGGGGCGGATTAATGATTGGAGATTCCGGAGAAAGTTGCGCAGGCTTTTACCATCATAAGTCATTCCCAGTGTACGACAAAATGAAACACCACGGGCGTAACGTTACCGGGCCGGTAATCATTAGCATATCAGCATGTTTGGGAGAAGCGACAAAGTGGATGCCAAAATTTCTGTTTTTTCTTTTTTATTTTTTTAATAGCCAATCCAAAAATTTTTCTACCTGTCTCACATTTTTAAGGTAATATTTCGCTTGACTGATTTTAGATTGACCTACTCTTATAGTAATTTTTTGCCTGAGAGCAGAAAAAACATCCTCATCGGTTGTGTCATCTCCCAGATAAATAGGGGTGAATTTAATTCCTAATTTATTTTGCAGATATTCTTGGATAAATAAAGCGAATTTTCCTTTATTCCAATTCGACTTCGGGCGCAGTTCAATTACTTTTTTACTGAGCAAAATTTGCGGAGTGCCGAAAATATTTATCATCTTAATGATTGTATTGATATCCCTTTTCAACCCGGGCACCAAGATTGGATCCAAATTACGAAAATGAATTGCCAGTGACAAGTGTTTATCCTCTAATAATACGCCCGGATAATTTTTCTCTATTTTTTTAAAACTGCGTTTTGCGGCATTTAATAATTTTTTGGCGCCTGACGGCTCTGAAACACGGTTTTTTCTCTTTCCAATTTGCCATTCCAAACCATGATTGCCTGCGTAAATTATATTTTTTAAGCCCACCTTGCGTTTAATGTCACTCAGAGACCTGCCGCTGATGACTACCACAGAAAAATATTTAGAACATTCTAGCAATTTCATCCTGACTGAGCGTGGCAATGCCGCTTTGGCCGGAGTAATCGCCAACGGCGCAAGCGTGCCGTCGAAGTCGAGCATTATTAAAAGGCTCTTCGGTAAATTGAACCTCCATTTAATTTCATCTAAACTGTCAAACAAGCATTTCATTTTATTACAGGTTAACGATTGACTGCAGTAACTCGGCGGCCCAACGGTAAATATTGTAATTCTTTACGGACTCGCGCATCTTTTTCATGCGGCGATGCTGTTCAGAAGCGGGCATAGTCAGCGCCTCATGAATAGCTTCGGCGGTTTTTTCGGCGTTATAAGGATTTATGGTTAAAGCGCCCTTAAGGTCGCGAGCCGCACCGGTAAATTGGCTCAAAATCAACACGCCTACTTCGTCATCTCTAGAGGCGACAAACTCTTTGGCCACCAAATTCATGCCATCACTTAATGAGGTTACCAAACAAACTTGAGCCGCTCGATAAAGAGAGTAAAGACTTTCGTGTGAGTAGTGTTCTTTTAGGAGAACTATTGGTTCCCAACCGCTTATTCCAAATTTCTGATTTATTCTTTCCGCTTCTTTGGTAACGTCTTCATTAAATTGTCGGTATTTTTCCACTCCTTCGCGGCTAGGCGGAGCGATTTGGATGAAAGTAAACTGCTCTTTATAGGCGGGATGCATGTCGAAAAAAAATTCCAATCCTTTAAATCGTTCCAAAATTCCTTTGGTATAATCTAAACGGTCCACACCTATGCCTAAAATTTTATATTTTAAATTTAAATTTTCCAACAACTCGGATTTTTTGGCGTTATTGTCGCCGCCGGAATCCGTAAATGCCACACTGATGGGAAGTGGTTTGATATAAGTGGCGTGACCAGCGTGCGTGATGGAAAAGTTTTCCAGATCGGCCAGTGATTCAATCTCTTTACCCACGGTTTCCAGAAAATTATTACAATACTGCTGGGTATGAAAACCCAAAATATCCGCGCCCAACATGCCTTTGATAATCTCTTTGCGCCAAGGGCAAATACTAAATACTTCAGCGCCAGGCCAAGGGATGTGCCAGAACAATACCACCTCAGCGTCTGGTCGGCTCTTTTTAATCATTTCGGGCAACAAGGCAAAATGATAGTCCTGAACAAAAATAATCGGTCGTTGTGTGTCTTTTATTTCCGTCAGTAATGCCTGTACGAACTTTCCGTTGACTTTGCGATACGTCGTCCAATCCTCTTTTCTAAATATCGGGCGCGTATGTACCATATGGCACAGCGGCCACAACGCTTCATTGGAAAAACCCACATAATATCCCCGCACTTCTTTCTCTGTAAGCCAGAGTCGTTTTAAAGTGTATTTTGGCTCGTCGGGCGGTACCTCAATTTTATCTTGGCTATTTACAGTTTGTTTGTCGGCATCGCCGCTACCATGAGCCAGCCACAAGCCTCCGCATGCTTCCATAATCGGTTCTAGGGCCGTTACCATACCGCTGGCCGGCACTTCCCAATGTATCTCATTTTTCACCATTTTATGAATATACGGTTCGCGATTAGACACCACGAAGATTCGTCGATCTTTAAAATAAGCCTTAAAAAATTCTTTTAATCTTTCCGCTGTCCATGGCGAATCCAATTTTTCCAGACGCATTCTCGCTTCTTCGCTGGCTGAATTTCTAGCTAAAATCAAGCTTTTAGCCATTTTTGAAATTTCTATCGCTATAGGTTTAAAAAAGCCGGTGTTTTTTTGTGTCTCAAAATCGTTTTCCATTCTACCACTTCTTGCTTGGCGAACCATTTCAGCCATGTATAATATGGGTTTATAGATGATCCAATTTAGAATTAAAACTATCGCCAGAGAAAACAACAATGCTTGCAAAAATAGTCGCAGAGCGTTGGTTTTCCAAATTTGATTAATAGCATCATCAATATAATTCGCCCTTTGGAATACTGTCAAAACCCCGATAACATTTTCGTCGTCGTGTAGAGGCGTAGCAAAAATATATACCCTGTCTTTATTTAGAGTGGAGAAATTATCTTCAATGCTATCGGAGTCCATCGCTTTTTCAGAAATAGCCGCATCCTCGGATAATTCTTTTGGTAATTCCGCAGATTTTGCAAACAAACTGCCTTTATTATCGTAAACTGCTAGACCCAATAGCCTTTCGCGGCCAGCAAATTTATCTAAAAGTTTTTGTATGGTTGAAGTAGAGTTTCCTAAATACGAAGGCCTGATTGATTCTTTAAGACTGTCGGCCAAAAGAGCAGTGCGTCGTTGAAGATCAACGGTCAGCGAATCTTGTTGCCGATGAACTTGCTGGACAGTAAAGCCAAGAACGATCAAACTTACAATTACCACAACCACCGCGATAAGCGCGAGAAGTTTTTTCATAATTTATTGTTAATCCAGATTCAATCGTCTCTGATTTTGAAAAAAGTTTAAGTTGTCGGGCTGGCGGGGCTCGAACCCGCGGCCTCATGGTCCCGAACCATGCGCGCTACCAACTGCGCTACAGCCCGTCTTGGTTTTTTTCAATAAATATAACGGAAATAGTATTCTTTCGGTTTTAGTCCATTTTGAATCTTCTCTACCCATTCTTTATTTTTTTCGGATACACGGCTGACTCCAGTTTCGTGTTGGAATAACGGATCAACCGCTCGCGATTTGCAGAATATATGCTGGGTGTAGTTATTGGCGTCAAGCGCGAAACACCGATGATCAGTTATTCGTCTGTGCAGACGCTTAATATCCGCGTCGGCGGGAAAATGAACGGCGATTAGGTCGCGCACCGCCTGGTCGGTGGTGTACAAGTCGTTGATCGTAATATATTTTTTTTCCAGCGCGCTTTTGAGGTACTCGGCGGTGGCCTGAAACAGCGCCGCAGTAACGGCTCCGCTGAAGTGCCGCGAGCTAAAACGCATGAAGAAATCGGCAAAAGCCTCGGCCTCCGCATAATCTTTAAAGACCCAGCGGCCATTTTTAACCGTCAGATTCTCCAAATAGTCGTTCGCCGTCTCTCGGCCGCACTCCGCCGAGATTATACCATCTCGCAGAATATAATCAATACGGTCGGCGCACAGGTCCGGCAAATCCGTTTCTTTGAGGGGGAAATTGGTGTCGTCTAGAATAAATTCCAGATTAAACCCGTGGCGCGACAAAATCAGCGGTAATTCGGTGCTTTTTACATAAGTTTCGTGTGTTTCGTCCTGGTAATTTTGTTGGGCCGGCGATGATGACAGAACGTAATCAATAACATGGGAAAAAGCCGTGTGGGAAATATCATGAATCAATCCGGCTATCTGTTCTTCCCGCGGCGCCCCGAATTTTTTTAAGAGAAGATAGACGCCGACCGAATGAGCAAAACGGGTGTGCTCCGGGTCGTTAAGTTTTTCCACGTCTTCAGTCCAGGTGGGCAGATAACCAGCCTGATCCACCCCTTTCAGACGTTGCATGGCCGGGCTGTTGATGATTTCTATCGCCGCCGGATCGTCAATCATCGCCTCGCCGTAGACTAGGTCGTTATAATGAATTGGGTTCATGTTTTACTCTTGTGGATAATTTCTTTTGATTATTTCAAATTTAGCTAGTATTAGCTAAATTTTAGTCATTTGACCTAGACTAAATAATCATATATACTGAAAATATGGCAAAAGAAATAAGTAAAAGACAACTTGACGCTCTAAAAGTAATTTACCAGGGGCAACAATCCTCTGGTTTTCCGCCTAGCCTAGCAGAATTGCGCGGCGCTCTCAGTGTAGCATCAAACCAATCAGTAATCAACCTTTTGGAGGCTCTGGAAGAAAAAGGATACATAAAACGCGAGGAGGGCCTGGCGCGCGGGCTTAGAATTTTGCCCAAAGGTTTTAACGCCCTGGGGGTTGATTTACTGACGCCGATCGCCGGCGGCAGTTCCTGCGGGTCTTTTGTAGAGGCGATTCATGAGGTTGGCAATTGGATGACTTTGCCCAGAACTGCGTACAAAGATGACGTTAGAGAGTCGGGCGATAAACTGTATGTTATACAAGTCCATGGCGACAGCATGATTAACGCGGGTATTCAGGACGGCGACATCCTGCTTATAAAACAATCGCATGAATATAAGAACGGGGATATTGTCGTGGCTAGGAGCGATGACGGCACCACGGTAAAACGTTTTGTCCACGAAAATAAAAGGGTCTATCTCAAACCGGAAAATCCGGCTTACAAAAATATCCCGTTTTATGATGATTTATTTTTGGATGGTAAAGTTATTGCCAATTTATCTACTTTAAAACGAACTTATGGATCAAAAAATCAATAGCGCGGTATTAAATAAAATTTTTCGCAATTCCAGCATGCAGTACGGCTTAAAGGAGTTTGAAAATATTAAACCGGTAGAGGCGCTGGATATTTTTGAGAAAGAAAAAGGGAAATTTTATATTAAATGTCTTAAACGCGATAAAGATATTTTGCTTTTAAACGTGGAAAAAAATCAAGGTCGGCCCGAAGAGATTATCCGCCAGCTTTGGCTCATAAAATTAACCAAACATTACAATTATCCGCTGGAGCGGATTGACTTGGAAAAAGATATTAAATTCGGTCACGAAATTCATGCCAAGGCCGCCGATGTTGTTGTTTATCAAGAAGATAAACAAACCCCGCTTATTATCGTGGAGACTAAAAATCCAGCGGTGGACAAGGGTTTGGACCAATTAAAAACTTACATCAATTCCGAGGGCGCGCCTATCGGCGTATGGAGTAACGGCGTGGAAAAAGTAGTGCTGTACCGCCCTTATCCGCGCGAATTCCAAACCTTGCGCGATCTGCCCCGCGCCGGCCAAACCATTGACGATGTTTTGGAATCCAAATTGACCTTGGATTCTTTGGAAAAAGAATATGATTTGGTAAAAATTTTAAAAATAATTGAAGAGCTGGTTTTGGCCGGTTCCGGCCGGGATTCCTTTAATGAAATTTTTAAACTCATCTACGCCAAGTTATTTGACGAAAAAGAAGCAAAAATGCGGCCGGAACAAGAGGTTTTGTTTCGTTCATCCAAGGATCCGCAATTAACTTACAATAACATCAGCCGCTTGTTCGCCGGCGCCACTCGTGAATGGTCAGGAATATTTGACAGCCACGAAACCATCGGCCTTTCGCCCGGGCATCTGGCGGTTTGCGTCACGGAGTTGGAAAAAATTAAATTGCTGGATTCTAATTTAGAAGTTATTGACGCGGCGTTTGAGTATCTTTTGCCTGATGTGGCCAAGGGCAAGAAAGGTCAGTATTTTACCCCGCGTCATGTTATTGCTATGGCTGTGAAGATGTTAAATCCCAAAGACGGTGAATATATAATTGACCCAGCCTGCGGCAGTGGCGGATTTTTGGTACAGACTATGAAGTATGTTTGGGCTAATGGCTTGAAAACCGCCCCCAAAGATGCGCGGGTGGAGTATGCCCGCAAATATTTATATGGCATTGATTTTGACGAAAAATCGGTAAAAATCGCCCGCGCCCTAATGCTTATTGCCGGCGATGGCAAGTCTCATATTTTAAATTTAAATTCACTCAATCCCAAGGAGTGGCAGGGTGATGAGCCGGAAAAATTGCGCGCTCGAGCCGAATTGCAAGAACGTCTGCGCAGTTTTGATGATTATGATCAAAACAGACAGAACCGAGATAGTTTTAAATATTTTGACTTTGACATTTTGTTTTCCAACCCGCCTTTTGCCGGCGAAATAAAAGAAAATTTGCTTTTTCGCGAGTATGAGCTGGCCAAAAACGACAAAGGCAAGGTGCGCAATAAAATGGAGCGGCATATTTTGTTTATTGAACGTTCGCTGGATTTGGTGCGTCCGGGCGGGCGGCTGGCGATTGTCTTGCCGCAGGGCGTATTTAACAACAGCAATATGGAATATGTGCGCGATTATCTTTTAGACAAGGCGCGCATTCTGGCAGTGGTAGGACTTGATGTAAATACATTCAAGCCGCACACTGGCACAAAAACGAGCGTGATATTTTTGCAGAAGTGGAACGAAAAAGAGACACCACCAAAAGATTACCCAATTTTTATGGCGGTATCCAAAAAATCTGGCAAGGATAACTCCGGCGATTACGTCTATCGCAAGGATAAAGACGGCCAGCTAGTTTTTGATGGGCAGGGTAAAAAGATTTTGGAGCATGATTTGGACAATATTGCCGATGAGTATTTGAAGTTTATTGAAAAAAAATAGCTTTATGATAAAAAATGGAAGAATAATTTTGAGATTGATTTTGTTATTATTTTTTGTTGCGCTTCTTAGTATTTTTTTTATTCAAAAAGCACATGTTAGCCCGATTCACTTTAGTTTAAAAGAAGGAGAAATATCTTGTGAAACGACAGAAGAATGCCTTAAAAAAGTTAAGGACAATATATCTAATGAAGCAACACAACAGTTACAGATCAAGAAAGATGAATTTAGAAGAGCTACTTCTATTCTTGTATCATTTGCGTTAATTCCGATAGAGTATAAAGTTGACTTTGAAAATAGTTCTTATTTAAAAGTTTGGATAACAGACACAAATCAAAAGAAAAATATTACCAACTTTTCTGTTACATGTAATTTTAATGGCGTATCCAAAAATCTAAAATACCACGACCGTCTTACTATTTATAAAAATTTGGGATTGGACGATTTTCAAGGAGAACTTTTTGACCGATTTGATGGGTGTCAACAATCACCAGGTCTTATCTCAATTAAGGGCCCATTCGTTTGGCCGAAGGGAGAATTTTTTAAGGTGTCGTTTGAGAGGGATTTTAAATTTATTCCTCAACTTAAATGGACAAGTATATTTTTAATTTTCCTTCAGTCTTTTGTCGTTACATTACTTGTTTTGCCTATTTTAAAACAAGGTGGATTGTATATTACGAAAGGAATAAAATATTTCTTTGATGAATGATATGCCATTTTCTATCATACAAAAATCACGCCTTGAGGGCGAATCACGTTTAGATGCTGATTATTATCAGCCAGAGTATTTAGATTTAAATAAAAAATTGCAGGCTTTAAAAACAAAAACAATTGAAGATATTTCAGAATCGGTTGTTAGCTTCGGTGCTTATTCACTGACCAGCTACATTGAATGGCAAAATTCAGGAGTGCCGTATATAAATGTTGGCGATGTGCATGAAGGGTTTGTTGATTTATCTAGTGTTAAGTATATCAGTGAAAAAGCTGATGAGATACTTAAAAAATCACGCGTTAGCGAGGGGCAGGTTCTGCTCACTATGGCAGGCACAATCGGCAACGCAGCGGTGGCTCATAAATTTCCAAAAAAAGTAAACGCCAATCAAGCAATAGCCAAGATTACCCCCAGCAGTAGTATTTCACCGTATTTTTTAGTCGCTTTTTTAAATTCAAAATACGGGCGTTTGCAAACTCAGAGGGAAATTGTAAGTAGCGTGCAAGCAAATATTTTTTTAGGAACCATTAAAAAATTTAGAGTTCCAATTTTTGATGAAAAAGTGACAAAGAATGTTGAAAATACCTACAAAGATTTTTTAAATACTTTACACAGCGCAGAACTTTCCTATACACAAGCCGAGCAATTATTTTTAAATGAGTTAGGCATTGACAATCTCCAGACTGAGATTGAAGATAAATTTTTTACCGCGGTTATTAATTTGTCGGAAGTACAAGAAGCAAATCGTCTTGACGCAGAATATTTTAATTCTCCCTGCAATAAAATGTTATTAAAAATAGGCAAAAAACAAACCGCAGGGCTCTCTGAATTGGCAGAGATGACCAAAGGCGTAGAGCCCGGCGCGGAAGCTTATCAAGATGTTGGTAAGCTGTTTATCCGTGTCAGTAGTATTTCTAAAGATGGGCTTATTGATAAAACCCAAAAATATATTAGTGAAGAATTATACGACGAATTTAAAAATGATTATCAGCCTCAAGTTGGGGAGATTTTGTTAACCAAAGACGCTTCGCCCGGCATGGCATGTATAATTCGCGAGCCGGTTGAGGGCATTATTTCGAGTGGTGTAATGCGTTTGAAATTAAAAGATAAAATCAATCCAGAATATTTAACACTTGTTTTAAATTCAATGGTCGGTCGTCTGCAAGCCGAGCGCGACGCGGGCGGTTCAATTATCGCTCACTGGAAGCCCGAGCAAATAAAAAATTTAATTGTTCCTATTTTGCCCGTTTCAACGCAAAATAAGATTGCGGACTTGTTGTTGCAGTCTTACCACGCGCACAAGAAAGCCGCCGAATTGTTGGAAGAGGCAAAATTAAAGGTCGAGGAAATGATAGAAAATAAGTAGTAATTATAAATATGAGGAACCCTAAACATCTTTGTGAAAAATGTTGGGAGAAAAAGAATGGTGAAATAAAAATTCAAGAGGGCGTTACAACAACTAACATGTTAACTTGTGAGGAATGCGGACAGAGAAATGAATATACAATTTTGGATATAAAAAATAATTCGTAGTAGATAGAGCGAGCGGGGGTGGAGGATGTGTGGCAGAGATTCTTGTTAAGGGCGAAATTATCGCCTCGACTGCGACTGAAATAAGTATTCCCAAAACCTCGATAATTTAGTGGGGTTTTGTTTTTATAAAATTTTAGAAATAGAGGATATGCTTAAAATATAAACATACCTTCATCAAAAAAAGTCTGCTTTGGAGAGAGGAAGGGTTTCATGGATCGAACCCATGAAGCAATTCTGGAAAGCCGCTCACCACGCCAAAAAATTAGCGACGTCAAACGATTTTTTTTACGAAATCAAATCGTTTGTGGCACAACCCGGAACGAACCGCCGCCTCGGGGGTAAAAAAGTGTTGTGGTTGTGGATAGTGTTGTCGAAAATCTTGAACGATGTTCGAACTTTTTACGAACGGAATTTTTAAAACATTTTATTGGGCGGGCGGCAGGAAGGGGTTTAAGGGGAGGGAATGCCGCCCGCCCACAAAATCGCCGAAATTTCAAAAATGTTAGGGGCTTTTTTGGCGACGGCGTGTTTTGTCGTGCCCCGCGCACGGGGCGCGCCGCTGTCGTAGCAATTTTGCGTTTGCGTTAATAGTTTACCTGATTTACAATAAAAAGCAAGGCCAAAATTGCCGAGTATCATTAGTATTTTGGCTAAATTTAGCTATAATAGTCCAAAATTAGGGCGTCGCCGTTTGACAAAAGCCCAATTTTGTGCTATTATAAACAGTTCTTTTTGTAATTTTTCCGGTTTTCTTTTGGCTTATTATGTTAGTAAGCGGAAAGAAGGCTGGCAAACCAGCACTTCCTCTTTGCCGTTTTGGCGAGGAGTTAGCTTTCTCGTAATCGAGGAGGCAAAGGAAAAGGAAGATGGACACACTCCGTTCCACGGCGCACCTGCAGAAGAAGCTCGGAAACGATCTGTTCAACGTGCTGATCAGCTCCGACAATACGGCGGCGGTTCGGGAGTTCGCGGCGAAGCTCGCCGGTATCCTTCCGACCACCGTGACCATCGTCGGTCGCACCTACGACATCCTCGGCCTCCTCCGGGAGGGCGAGGACTACGTCAAGGGCGACACCATGGTCACCCGGGCCAAGGAAATGACCGCCGACCTCGGCCAGGACGAGGGCGAGTATCTCCTCGCCCACCAGGACGAGATCCCCGCGGCGTTGCGGGGTAAGGCGGCTTTCGTCTTCACGGCCTGGCGGCACCCGGACGATTCCGGGAGCGTCGCCTACGTCTGCTGGAGCGGCGACCGCTGGGTCCAGGGCTGGGTCTGGCTCAGCCGCGTCTTCGGCGGCGGCTGCCGGGTGCTTCGTCGCAAGTAGGGGGACTTGGTTACTCGGACTCTCGAACCCTCGGGTTCGCGTCTCCGATCCTCGTTCCCTTTGGACCCTCGTCTCGACAATTCGCGCAAGCGAAACGTCGGGGCGAGGGTTCTTCTATTTTATTAAAATTTTTGGTATACTCTTTTTAGATTTTACAGACGGCACCGGCTACGGCTTGTGCCTGAAAAATCTCGCTATTTCTTTTGCTTCAGAATGTGGCCGGCTACGGCTTGCCACAGCGTAAGCGGTTATAGTGAAAAATAAAGATACTTGGTGCAATGTGCTAGGGAGATAACGTCTTCAAAAACAATACAACCCCAAGAGTATTCAAGGGGCGGTGGTATGGGCGGCCATTTGCACAAAAGAAGCGGCACCCGGACAATTCCGAGAACGTCGCCTACGTCTACTGGAACGACGACCGCTGGATCCAGAACTGGAACTGGCTCAACAACGACTTCAACGGCAACTACCGGGTGCTTCGTCGCCAGTCTCTTTATTCTCCCTCGGCTTCCGCTGGGGGAGTTGCTTTTTTAAACAGCGATAGCCATTTGCCTAACATTTTGCCTGAGTTAATTAGTTTTTGGGATAGTTGCGTATATGTATTAGTATTCATACCTTTTGTTTCCCAAAGCAAAGTCAGAAAAAATTTTAAGTTGTCTAATTTATTGCTTAATTCGTTTAAAACAATAAATTTATTTTCTTTTTTACTAAATTGCGCGATAAGAGTTTTTTCTAGTAATTCTAAAAAACAGTTATCTATTTTCGCTCCTAAAGTATATCTAGTCAAGCGAGGCAAACTGCTAAAATAATTATGCCATATCAAATAAGCATTTTTGAACTCGGTAAGAAGCGGAATTTCAGCACTAATTTGCCCATTAGCAATTTTGCCGAGGGGGGGGGGCTTAATAGCCGTATCGGCGGAAAAATTCAATTGAGTCATAGTTACGCAAATATTATTTCTCTAGAAAATTTATGTTTTGCTTGGCAAGAATTTATAATTGGCAAGAAAAAGAAAATAGATGTTATCAAATTCAGCCGCAACTTAATGGACAATATTGTAGAGCTTCATGAGGAATTAGTCAACCGAATTTATCGTCATGGCGGCTATGAAAGTTTTTATGTCACCGATCCCAAGCGACGGCATATTCATAAAGCTAGCGTACGCGACCGGCTACTTCACCATGCTGTTTATCGCATTTTATACCCATTTTTTGATAAAACTTTTATCGCCGATTCATATTCGTGCCGTGATGACAAAGGTATGCATAAGGCCATTAACCGTTTTAGAAATTTGGCATTTTGCGTAGGCAAAAATCACACTCGCACTTGTTGGGTTTTAAAGTGTGATATAAAAAAGTTTTTTGCGAGTATAAATCATAAAGTGCTCAACAATTTTTTAGCCGCCCATATATCTGACCAGTATATTATTTGGCTTCTAAAGAATATTATCGCCAGCTTTCACACGATAAATCAGCCCGATGTCGGCTTGCCACTAGGCAATCTCACCTCGCAGCTTTTTGCAAATGTTTACCTCAACGAGTTTGATCATTGGGCAAAACACACACTTAAGTCTCATTATTATGTTCGGTATGCCGATGATTTTGTTTTGATGTCTCGTGATAAATATAGGCTTGAAAACGCGGTGCCAAAAATTGCGAAATTTTTACAGTCCAAATTGAAGCTTTCACTTCACCCCGATAAACTGTTTATCAGTACAATATCATCGGGTGTCGATTTTTTGGGCTGGGTTCATTTTCCGCGTCATCGCGTGCTACGCATTAAAACAAAGGAAAGGATGTTTAGAAATATACGAAACTCAATCAGCGAGGCTGGTCTTACCTCATACCTTGGTCTAATTAGTCACGGTAATACCGTCGGATTACGCAAACAAGTAATAGGGGAATATTGGTTGTGGCAGGGGTAGCCTTATTTTATCAGCTCGTCAACTTTTATTTTAAAAACTCTCGCAATTTTATTTAAAGTCAAAAGGGACGGATTTTGTAACCCACGTTCTAAACCGCTGATATATGTTCGGTGTACTTTTAATTTTTTTGCGACATCACCTTGCGACATGCTTTTTTCTTTTCTAATTTGACGTATTTTATTAGCAAATCGTTTGACTATTTTATTCATAGAGTTGTTATCCACATGGTTAGATTGTCTTTATTATACCGATTTTGGTATAATTGGTCTATATAGAGTTATAGCTTTCCAATTCAAGGGGTTAAAATTTGCCACGTGCGTATGGGTGGGTGGGACAAGCGTGGCTACATATATTGTCTTTTTCGTTCATAATCGGCGGTGCATTCGCCAAAGCGAATACGACAAAACACGTCGTCGCCAAAAAAGCCCCTAACATTTTTGAAATTTCGGCGATTTTGTGGGTGGGCGGCATTCCCTCCCCTTAAACCCCTTCCTGCCGCCCGCCCAATAAAATGTTTTAAAAATTCCGTTCGTAAAAAGTTCGAACATCGTTCAAGATTTTCGACAAAACGAAACTTCCAGAATTTTGAAGGGAATTATTATTTTCGGCGGCGGCGCGGGCGGCGGCGTTTTTGGCCAAATCGCCAACAATTTTAAAACCCCCCACCCACAACCATGACACCTTTCACCCCCCGAGGCGGCGGTTCGTGGTCGCCAGTAGGCGACCCAGCGCCACAGCGCTGCCGTGCTCTGACACCACTATTTTTTTAACGTCACGTTTTACATTTTCATTCTTAAACAAAATGAATATGACAAAATATTTTCTCTACGCACGCAAATCTACAGAAGATGAAGAGCGGCAAGTCATGAGTATTGAAGCACAGCTTGCCGAACTAAATGAATTTGCCAAAAGAGAAAATATTTTTATTGCCCAAACCTTCATAGAAAGTAAGAGCGCAAAGAAACCAGGCAGAGAGATCTTTAACGAAATGATGGCCGCCGTGCATAAAAGCAAAGAACCAGTAGGACTGCTTGCTTGGCACCCGGATAGACTTGCAAGAAATAGTATAGACGGCGGCCAGATTATCTACAGCATTGATACTACTAAAATAGTTTCTTTGCGCTTTCCGACTTTCTGGTTTGAGCCTACTCCGCAAGGTTTGTTTATGCTTCAAGTCGCCTTTGGCCAATCTAAATATTATTCCGACAATTTGTCGGAAAATGTAAAACGCGGCGTTCGCCAAAAACTCAGGCGCGGCGAATGGCCGACCAAAGCTCCTTTTGGATATGTGAATAATGCAAAAACAAGAAACATAGAACCCGATGAACTTAAATCCAGAGCAGTCAAAAAAGTTTTTGCAGAATTTGCTACCGGCAATTTAACTTTATCCAGCATGTCCGAGCGCCTGAGTTTTTGGGGCGTGGTGAGCAACGCGGGTAAGCCCTTGGGTTAAATCCCAAATGTTTAGAATTTTGACCAATAAAGCCTACCTTGGGATCATTAGCCACAAGGGAGAGGCGTATGAGGGCAAATTTCCTGCTTTGGTTGATATGGCGACGTTTGAGGCTGTTCAAAAAATACTCAAAAGCAGAGCACGACCCAGAAAAACTAAAGATAGTCATAACTTTCCATTTTGCGGACTTTTAACCTGCCAAGAATGTGGAGCCGCTATCACCGCGCAGTATGCCCACGGCCATGGTGGAACCTACACCTACTACCGCTGCACAAAAAGATTGGGGCCGTGCTCGCAAAAGTATCTCCAAGAAAAAAAGTTAGAAGAACAAATTAAACAGGAGCTTCAAACGGTCGCCATTTCTGATGACTGGTACACCCAAGGGCTTGCCCAAATTAGCCAGTGGGAGCAGGAATTAAAAAGCAATAACGCCTCTTTTGCCCAAAATCTTGAAACCAAAACCCAAGAAGCTGATCAGAAACTTAATAAATTGGTAGATAGCTATTTAGACGGCACTATTGAAAAAGAAACCTACATCTTAAAAAAAGACGAACTCATTAAACAAAAATCCGACTTCAACCAGAAAAAGTCGGATTTTGGGCGAAAGGGCGTAACCTGGATCGAACCTATGCGTAATTTCTGGAAAGCCGCTCACCACGCTAAAAAATTGGTGTCGACCTCTGACTTTCCGGAAATTAAATCATTTGTGGCAGAGCACGGAACGAACCGCCGCCTCGGTGGGAGGAAAGTATCGTGGTTGTGGACGGGGGCTTTTAAAATTGTTGGCGATTTGGCCAAAAACGCCGCCGCCCGCGCCGCCGCCGAAAATAATAATTCCCTTCAAAATTCTGGAAGTTTCGTTTTGTCGGGCATAGGGGGCTTGAACCCCTGACCTCATGCACCCCATGCATGCGCGCTACCAACTGCGCTAATGCCCGTTATTTGGAGTTTATGTTTTATTTAACCATCTGCACCCATGGTCGCCTTAGGCGACCGCCACCAACTTCGCTACAGCCCGACTTAAGCTTTTACATTTTTGTCTAGCCATTCTCTGCCTTGGCCTGACTTTAAGAATTTTTCTCTTCTCGTTGCCTCAAGTCTAGAATTAAAAATTTCTTTGTATACTAGGATGAAGGGGGTTTGAGATTTGATAGATTTCGTCAAACCGCTATTGTGCCCCAACAATCTCCTCTCTAAATCATTTGTTTGCCCAATGTAACGGTATCCGTTTTTAAGGCTTCTTAATACGTATACTGTAAACATATGCACCCCATGGTCGCCTTAGGCGACCGCTAGCCAACTGCGCTAGCCTCTGGCTACCCCGTAATGCGCCATTAGGCTACTGGCGATTTCAAAAATGCTCCTCTAGGCTATCATATCCGCGCCCACTATTCAAGCGGCCATTTTTGATATATACTACTCTCGTATTTAGCTTATTAAAGCCTATATGTTGAATATCAAATCGTTTTTGAAAGAGGCTGTCAAAAAAGACGCCTCGGATGTGCATTTAGTGGGAGGAGAATTGCCGATGCTACGGGTGGAGGGCGAGCTCGTTGAGCTTGACAGTAATAAGCTCCCGAACAAAGAGCTGGAAACGGCGATTTTAGGTTTAATTTCCAAAGCACAGACGGAAAAATATCAGGCGGACAAGGAGCTGGATTTTGGCTATGAATTTGAGGGCAACCGTTTTCGCGTTAATTTGCATCAACAGCAAGAAAATATCGGGCTCGCGGCTCGCCTTATTCCCGAAGAAGTGCCAACACCGGAGGAATTACGGTTTGAGCCGGCGCTTTTGGATTTGGGCAAACTGCTTGACGGCCTCGTGCTCATCACCGGCCCCACTGGTTGCGGCAAGTCCACCACCATCGCTTCGCTCATTGAGGAAATAAACAAAACCAGAAAAGCTCATATTGTCACGATTGAAGACCCGATTGAGTTTATCTTCAAAGATAAAAAGAGTCTGATTGAACAGCGTGAGGTGGGGAGCGACACCAAGTCATTCGCGAGCGCCCTGAAGTATGTTTTGCGTCAGGACCCGAACGTTATTTTTGTCGGTGAAATGCGCGATCCGGAAACTATTGCCACCGCGCTCACCGCGGCCGAAACCGGCCATTTGGTTTTTTCCACTTTGCATACATCCAGCGCCGCGGAGGCGGTGGAGAGAATTGTGGACGTGTTTGAGGGAGCGAAACAAAAGCAGGTGCTTATTCAGCTTGCCAGCGTGTTGCGGGCGGTGGTGGCCCAACAGCTCGTGCGGGCGAAAGACGGCGGGCGGGTATCAGCGCGGGAGATTCTTATCAATACGCCGGCGGTGGCCAATCTGATCCGTGAAAATAACATCGCGCAGATTAAATCCGCTATCCAAACCGGAGCCAAAGACGGCATGGTATCCATGGAGAACTCGCTTAAGCAGTTGGTAAAAGAGGGGATAATCAGCGAGGAAACGGCCAATAATCGAGTAGGCCGAGCGAAGAAAGTGTAGCGAAATTTAGCATTTCCACCATGTCTTCTCTGCCGGTAATTTTTAAAAAGATTGCTCAACTTTCCCAAAAGTATGCTACACCCGCCTATGTGGTCGGCGGTTTTGTGCGCGACTGGTTGCTGGGGAGAGAGAAAGAATGTCCCGATATTGATATCGTCGTTGCAGGGAGCGGCGTAACCTTTGCCAAACAGTTTGATGAAGCCCTGAAACAAGCGGGTAGCTTGGTTGAATTTCCGGATTTTGATACGGCGCGTTATGTTTTGCCTGTTTCCGAAAATGAAACTGTTGAAATTGAATTTGCCGGGGCGCGAAGTGAAAAATATCGCGAGACTTCTCGCAAGCCAGTCGTCGTTCATGCTACTCTGGAACAAGATTTGTCTCGCCGCGATTTTACCATAAACGCGATGGCGGCGCCGGCGGCGGTGTTTGCGAAAGCTAAAGCTCCAACCAAAACGGCAATGCTCAAAGAGCTTGTTGACCCGTTTAACGGCCTAGCGGATTTGAAAGAGAAAATTCTCCGCACGCCGCTTGACCCGGACGTAACTTTCAGCGACGACCCATTGCGGATGCTCCGAACGGCGCGTTTTGCCGCTGAACTGGGGTTTGCCATTGAACCAAAGGCGTTGGAGGCGATTCACCGCAATCGCGAGCGGTTAAAAATTATCTCGGCCGAGCGCGTTCAGGAAGAGCTGTTTAAATTACTGGCGGCCAAAGCGCCGTCAGTCGGTTTGATTTTACTTTTTCAGACGCGCGCGCTTGACGTGATTTTGCCGGAGGTGGCGAACCTTGATGGAGTGGAAGAAATATACGGGCATCAGCATAAAAATAATTTAGTGCACTCGTTTAAAGTGGTGGATAATGTGGCCGAGCAATCCGATAAGGCATGGTTGCGGCTGGCCGGTCTTTTGCATGATATCGGGAAGCCGGGAACCAAAAAATTCGTTTCCAAAATCGGCTGGACTTTTCATGGCCACGAACATTTAGGGAAGAAAATGATTTACGCGCTCGCCCGACGGTTGAAATTCTCTAGAGATTTGACCGACTATCTCGCTAAATTGATCCGTTGGCATTTACAGCCTATCAGTTTGATGGACGAGGGGACAACCGATTCCGCCGTTCGGCGATTGATTGTGACTATGGGGGATTTGATTCAGGATTTATTGATTTTGGGCCGAAGCGATATTACTACCGGCAACCCGAACAAAAAAGAGCGGCGGCTCAAAAATTATGATCAGCTTAAAATTAAAATTGCCGAAGTTTTAGAACGCGACAAACTGGCGGCGTTTCAGTCGCCGTTTCGCGGTGATGAAATAATGTCAGCGGCCGGTTTGAAGCCCGGGCCGACGATAGGCAAAATCAAAACGGCGATTGAGGAGGCGATTCTTGACGGCGTGATTCCGAACGAGCATTCGGCCGCTAAAAAGTATTTTGAAAGCATTAAAGACGCTTATTTGGCTGGCGCGGCCGGCTGGGAACGGGCTGGTTGATCGGTTTCTCCTCCACGGTATAATGTGATATAATAAAGATATCAGCTGTTTGCTTAATTGTTTTGGACGAAGTTATTTTTTTATGCCGCGCAAATCACCCCGTATTTTAGTAGTGGAAGATGAAAGACCGATGGCCCGAGCTTTGGAGTTAAAATTGCAGCATTCCGGTTTTGAGGTCGCGGTCGTCAATGACGGCCAGGCGGCGCTGGATATTTTGCAGAAAGAGAAGTTTGATTTGATTCTGCTTGATTTGATGATTCCGAAAATTGACGGTTTTGGCGTCATTCAAACACTGCGCGAGCGCAAGAATAAAACACCGGTTATTGTCACTACTAACCTTAGCCAGGAGGATGACGCCAAGAAAGTGAAAGATTTGGGAGCGGCTGGTTATTTTGTAAAATCGGACACGCCCATAAATAAGCTGGTGGACCATGTGGTGGCCACTTTAACAAGTTAATATGCCAAACGATGAAAAAACAATCCGAGAAATTTTGTTGGCGGGCAACTACGTTACCGCCGACGATATCGCGAAAGCCGCCGCCGTTGCCGATAAAACCCGCCAGCCAATAACCGAAGTGCTTATTCAAGAGGGCGTTATCACCAAAAATTTGCTGGGGCAGGCGATCGCGGAATCTCTGAAGGTTAATTTTGCCGACCTGCGTTCTTTCCCTCCGGATAAAGAAACGGTGCTGGTTATTCCGGAGAAAATAGCCCGCGAATGGCACGCGGTAGTTTTCAAAAAAGACGACAAAGGCGCTGTCATCGCCACGGACGACCCGAAACAACTTAAATTAGCGGAAGCGTTAAAACCTCTTTTCAAAGGGAAAAAGGTCCAAATGGCTTACGCGTTTACCGAGGATATTGAGGAGTTGTTCATCCATTATCTTAAAGCGCTAGAAACGCGTTTTAGCGAGATAATAAAAAAAGAGGAACGAGTCGCCCCCGAGATAATTGAACAAATTATTGATGATGCCACCGCTTTTCGCGCTTCAGACATCCACCTGGAGCCGCAAGAGAAAGAAGTCATTATCCGTTTCCGGGTTGATGGAGTGTTGCACGAGGCCGGGCGCATTCCCAAAGAATATTATGGGAATATACTGAATCGCATTAAAGTACAAACGCATTTGCCCATTGATGAGCATTTCTCCGCGCAAGACGGGGCCATTCGTTATCAAAAAGACGGCGCGACCATTGATATGCGTGTTTCTATTCTGCCCACACTGGACGGAGAAAAAGTGGTTATCCGTTTGCTTTCCCAATATATCCGCGCTTTTACGCTCAATGATTTGGGGTTGGGGGAACAAGACCAGATTTCTTTGCTCAAAGCGGCCAAAAAACCTTTTGGCATGATTTTAGTAGTCGGCCCGACAGGTTCAGGCAAAACAACGTCGCTTTACGCTCTTTTGAAGATATTAAACCGTCCGGAACTCAATATCACCACGATTGAGGACCCGGTGGAATACAAAGTAACCGGCATCAATCAGATTCAAGTGAATCAACAAACTAATCTCACCTTTGCCCAAGGGCTGCGTTCCATCGCCCGCCAGGATCCGGATATCATTTTAGTCGGAGAAATTCGCGACCACGAAACCGCGGACATTGCCGTCAACGCCGCTCTGACTGGTCATTTGTTGTTATCCACTTTTCACGCCAATGATGCCGCCACGGCTATTCCCCGCCTTTTGGAAATGGGTACTGAGCCGTTTTTGTTGGCATCCACTCTTCAGCTAGTTATCGCTCAACGGTTGGTACGCCGCATCTGCGATCGCTGTAAAATCAGCACGGCCGTGCCTTTGGCGCAAATCGTCAAAATACTCGGGCCGGAAACTTCAAAATTTTTTTCTAAAAAGACCACGGTTCTGTATAAAGGCAATGGTTGCGCCAGTTGCGGCAATACTGGTTTTCGCGGGCGAATCGCCATTTTTGAATTTATCAACATAACTCCGGAAATGCAGAATCTAGTTTTGGGGCATCCTTCCACGCCGCAGATTTGGAAATTGGCCAGAACGCAAGGCGCGCGCGCGTTATTTGAAGACGGTTTGGAAAAAGTAAAAAATGGCGTTACCACGCTGGAGGAGCTGACGCGAGTAAGCGCTCCGCCGGAAATTTAATATATGATCGGGAAGAAATCTCCCAATAAAAAAGGTTCGCGTTTTTTTACCGCCATTATATCTTCTGACGAGAAAGAGTATTTTATTGACAATTTAAGCATGCTCTTGACTTCAGGAATGGATGTTTCTTTGGCGTTAAAAAATATTGCCGATGAAGTGCGTTCTTCCGGGATTAAAAAAATTATTGGTCGTCTGCAAGAAGACATTTCCGGCGGTTCCAGCTTGTGGGAAGCTCTGGAAAAAACTCGCCTGTTGCCCAAACATATTATCTCGCTGATTCGGGTGGCGGAACAAAGCGGCCGGTTGGATGAGAGTTTGGGGGTGATTGTCACTCAACAAGAAAAAAATCGTCTTTTCAAATCTAAAATAAGGGCGGCGATGATGTATCCGGTGTTTGTGCTTTTTTTGGCCATGATAGTCGGAATCGGCATCGCCTGGTTTATTTTACCGCGGCTAGCGACCGTTTTTAGCCAGCTTAATCTGGAATTGCCGCTCATCACGCGATTGCTTATCCAACTGGGTACATTTTTATCTAAACACGGCAGTGTCGCTGTTCCCGGGTTCATACTGACGATCAGCTTGCTATTTTATTTTATTTTTATTTTTGAAAAAACAAAAGTCGCCGGGCAGTTTATTTTGTTTCACGTGCCGGGCGTGAAAAAATTAATTCAGCAGGTGGAATTGGCTCGTTTCGGATTTATTATGGGCACCCTGCTCCGCGGCGGACTACCGGTCATTGACGCTTTGGACGCCTTGGAAGAAGCCAGCCCTTTGCGCGCGTACAAAAAATTATACGGTAAGTTGCGTCTGTTGGTTGAAGAGGGGTGGTCTTTCCAGGCAGGTTTTAAAGAAATTAAACATGGTCAGCGCTATATTCCCGTATCCGTGCAAGGTTTAATCGCCGTGGGTGAGCAGTCCGGACATCTTAATAAGACCTTTTTATCAATTGCCGATGTTTTTGAAGGCAAGACGGAAATAACCACTAAAAATTTAAGCGTTATTTTGGAGCCGGTGATGCTGGTAATTGTTTGGCTGGGCGTGGTGGCAGTGGCCCTGGCGGTGATTTTGCCTATTTATAGCTTGGTAGGCAATCTTAACAAACCGCCGGCGGCAAGGAGCGCCTCCGCTTACCGGGCGCCGGCGCTCTCGCCGGCCAGCTCTTCTTTTGCCGCCTCCACCACCGTTTCCGCGCCGGCTGTTTCCGGAGTTAGCAGTTTTAAGGCCGTTACAATGCAGGCAACGGCCGGTAATCCGCGGGTGCGCGCTCTGCCCAACACGCAATCCGCCATTCTTACCAGACTGGCCAGCTCTACTTTGGTTACGGCGATAGACTATCAAGATGGTTGGTATCAAATAATTTTAGCCAACAAACAAAAAGGTTGGATAAAAGGAACCTATGTTGCCGCCATTTCCTCCAGCACGCCACGTTAAAGGTTTTTCACTGGTTGAAATACTTTTAACCATGGCGCTTATAAGCATAGTTTTAGCTATAAGCGTGCCGTCATACCGAAAATTGCAGTCAGCCAACGACCTCTCGGTGGCGATGTCCACTTTAAGCCAGGCGTTGCGCCTGGCCGAGTTGAAAGCCCAAGCGGTTGTTGAGGGGAGCGGCTGGGGGGTCCACGCCGAGACCGGCGCGGTCATTATTTTCAAAGGTTCATCTTTCGCCAGCCGCGACCAAACGCGCGATGAGGTTTTTTCGTTCAGCGGAAGTATTGCCATCACCGCGCCGGCTGATGTTTTTTTCGCTCCGCTCTATGGAACGCCCGTCGCGCCAGCCGTTTGGGAACTGAGCGGGATCGGGGAGACACGCTCTGTTTCCGTTAATAGTTTGGGGATTTTGTCGTATTAGTATGTCCAAAGGTTTTAGTCTGATTGAAGTCATTCTGGCCGCCGCGTTATTTGGCATTTATGCCTCGGCCCTGCTCGGCATGCTTGCTTATGGCAACGAAACTGCCGTCCGCGCCGCCGACCACGCTCGCTCGGTTTTTTTAGCGGAGGAAGGATTGGAAGCCGCGCGTTCCATGCGTTCCGTCCTTTGGGAAAGTATAGCGGACGGTCAGTATGGCCTCGCCAGCGCGCCAAGCGGCTGGACGTTTCTGCCTGCCGGCGACAGCATTGGCCGATTTAATCGGCAAATCAGCGTTAGTTCTCTGAATAATTCCACTAAAAAAATAATTTCCGCCGTCTCTTGGCTACAGGGCGGTAATTTTGTTACCACGACCTTCGCCACTCTCCTTACCAATTGGCCGTTCGCAATCAGCAGTCTATGCGCCACCCCTTAAAAAATGGTTTTACTTTATTGGAAGTTTTATTGTATATAGCCATTACAGCCACTATGCTGGGCGGGCTGGTGATTTTTATGGCTCTTTTGACGCAAGCGCGCGTCAAAGATCAAACCATAACGGAAGTTACCGCCGGCGGGACGCAATTGTTGCAATTCATTACTCAAGCCGTTCATAACGCCTCGGCGGTAAGCGTGGTTGATTCTTCCACTTTGGCTATTTCCGACGCCGCCGGTAATCAATCCACCATTGCGTTATCCGGCGCCGCAGTGGAATGGCGCGCCAATCAAGCCGTTGTGCCGCTTACCTCTAACAAAATTATCGTGAATAAACTTGTTTTTACTCCGGTCGGCGAGGGAAACCAGGCCGTCCGGATTGAATTGATTTTGGCGAGTTTCAATCCGAGCGGGCGCATTGAATCGTCTTTTAATCAAACTTGGTATGCCACTGCCACCTTGCGGCCATAATTTAGCCACAGAAAAAGGTTTCAGCCTGCTCTTGGCTGTTTTAGCGTTCGGCACGGTGGGTGCGGCCATTGCGCTGTATTTGTTAACCACCGGAGTGCGCGCGTACACCGCAGCCGATTTGCTTAAAAAAAGCCACCTGGCCCAAGGTTTGGCCAACGCTTGCGCCGAAGCGGCGCTCGGCACGCTGACAGATTGCGCACCGATTTTATCCGCCACTATCGCGATTGATGAAAACGAATGCAGTTATCTGATTGAACAGCATGATCCAGGCAGTACTATTAAGGCGCAAGCGGTGATGGGTGATATTGTTCGCCAGGTGCTGGTAGAAGTTGAGAGCGCCAGCCCCACAATCAAGATTGGTTCGTGGCAAGAAGTCAATCTTTGAAGCTGTTGGTAAAGGCGATTATATGATATATTAAAGTTGTTCTATGTCCGCTAAAAAGGGCTTTACTTTATTGGAAATACTTTTGGCCGTGGGAGCTATAAGCATCCTGGCGGGTATTGTAATTGTCGCCATCAACCCGGGCAAGCAGTTGGCCAACGCGCGCAATACCACCCGCTTGGTGGATGTGAATACTATCGTCGACGCTATTTATCAATATACGTTGAACAATGACGGCGTTCTGCCCGCGGGCGTTGCGAGTAGCACCACCTATACCATGTTGGGCGCGGCGGGGAGCGGCTGTTCTATTGTCTGCGGGGCGCAAGCTGATACCAACTGGAACAGTAATCAAAGTTTTGCCGACCAAACCGCCGCTGATTTTAGCCTTGGTTCAATGAGCAATGTAACTTACGATAGCGCCAACAATGGGCTGAAAATTTCCTCCGGTGGGAGCGGCAGTTTTACCTCCCGCGCCATTGACAGCGTCTGGGTCGGGACTGTCTGGAAAACTCTCGCTTGGAGCCCGTCTTTTCCAACTAACAAAGAATTACCAAATAATGGCGGGAGTGAGAGTGGCTACTCCGGCGGCAATGCTAACATGGCGGGAAATATTTTGTTGTTACACCTCAATGAATCTGCTGGAACAACTAATTTCGCTGATGCTTCAGGTTCTAACAATAGCGCGACCTGCGGCGGAATCATCTGCCCGGTTATGGGCGGGTCGGGAAAATTCAACACCGCTGGTTCTTTTGACGGACTGAATGACCTTATACAAGTGAAATATACGCCGGCGCTGAAATTTACCGGCGGGGAGATGACTATCAGTATTTGGATGAAACCGGATGTTGCGGAAAACAACGGATCCCGGATTATCAGCAGACCCTGGAACGGCAACGGAGAATATAACTATTGGATTGAATACTACCAGGGAGGCGTCACATTCTGCACCGGGGTCCTCTATTCCAGCTTCGCTTGCGTTGGGGCTCCACGTAAGCCAACTGTTGGTGCGTGGAACCATATTGTTGCAACAGCGAATTCCTCCACGTTGAAAATTTTTCTGAACGGTGCGGAAGAAAATTCCAAAAAATACAATGTTACCAACTGGATGCCGTCTTATGGGGATGAAAATGTTGCTTTATCTATTGGGACTCTTTACCCTTACTGGGCCGGATGGACCGGGAATCCCGGATTTTCTTTTAAAGGCGAAATTGATGAGGTAGCCATGTTTAACCGCCTCCTTTCTCCAACGGAAGTTCTTGATTTCTATAAACGCGGCGCCACTCGTTTGAAGTTCCAAGCGCGCAGCGGCAGTTCCGAAAATTTAAGCGGCGATTTTGTCGGCCCGAATGGCAGCGCTAACAGTTTTTACTCTGAACTTTCCAATACCGCTCTTTCGCCACCTTCTTTTTCATTAAGCAATGTGGCCGCCAATCGGTATTTTCAATATAAAGCCATTCTAGAAAGCGATAGTAACAGTCTCTCTCCGCTACTCAAAACAGCAACTGTTTCCGCTGACGTGCCGGCGCCAGTGGACGCTTCCAGCGAGAATACAGCCGATGCCTGTTTGGATTTGAGTTCAACATTGGTGAGTGGCGGGTATGTTACGGCTTTGCCGGTTGACCCGAAACTTGGCACGGCTGATAAAACCTATTATGCCGTCAAGGCGGAAGCCAACGGTAAGATAAAGGTCAAATCTTGCCGGTCGGAGCTTAGTCAAGACATTACAGCAGTGCGATAAATATATGTTATCTCATAAAAATGGCTTCACTCTTTTGGAAATTCTCCTCGTGGTCGCGGCTATCGCTATTTTGGCCGGTATTGTGATTGTGGCCATTAATCCGGGAAAGCAGTTAGCGGATACCAGAAATGCCACTCGCCAGACTGATGTCAAAACTATTTCGGACGCTGTCTATCAATATTCCTTTGACCATGGTGGCGCTTTTCCGAGCGGGATTGATACTAATTTACGGATGCTGGGAACAGATCCGTCCAGTTGCGCGGTGAATTGCGGCAATACCCCTTCCGCGGTTTCTTACAGCGCGACCGACAACTCCGCCGCTTCTTTTAACGCCGGCAGTTATTCTTCCACCAATTTTGATAACACCAGCAATTGGGTCCAACTTACCGCCGGAGCGAGCGCTGGCGCTTATACTTCAAACGTTAAAGACGCTGGCGATAGCGCCACCTGGTCCACATTTTCTTGGTCGTCGCAGTTTCCGACAAGTAAAGAGCTGCCGAATAATGGCGGGAGTGAAATGGGGTACGCGAGTGGCAACGCTAATATGGCGAGTAATATACTCTTATTACACCTTAATGAGAGCAGTGGAGCGAATAGTTTTGCCGATGCTTCCGGCTCGGGCAACAACGCGGAGTGCGGCGGCATAGTTTGCCCGACTATGGGCGGGTCGGGGAAATTAAATACCGCCGGATATTTTGATGGGTTGAACAATTTCATCCAAGTTAAAAGTACGTCAACGTTAAAATTTACCGGTGGAAGTATGAGTATTAGCATCTGGGTAAACCCCAACATAGCCGAAACAAGCGTCGGCATAATAATAAGTAAGCCTTGGAACGGCAATGGCAAGTATAATTACTGGTTTGAGTATTATCAGGGCAGTGCCACTTTCTGTCTTGGAGCAGATAAAATATTTTGCGGCGATTTCGCTCATAAAATTACCGCCGGGACATGGACCCATGTCGTCATAACTATGGATTCTTCCAAACTGAAAGTTTTTTTGAATGGCGTTGAAGATATTTCCCGAGAACATGGTATTACCAGCTGGATGCCATCTTCTGGAGATAATAATACTCCTCTGACTATTGGCACTTTCTATCCTTATAGTTTTTCGTGGTCTGGCAACACTGCTCACGCTTTTAACGGTAGTATTGATGAACTGGCCATGTTTAATCGCCCGCTTTCTTCAGCGGAAATCAGCGATATTTATACCCGCGGCGCCGCCCGCCTCAAACTTCAAGTCCGATCCTGCGCCGACAGCGCCTGCGCTGGACAGAATTTTGTCGGCCCCGATGGCGCTGCCGGCACCTTTTTCACCGAGCTTTCCAACACTACCCTCTCGCCGCCCTCTTTTTCTTTAAGCAATGTATCCGCTAACCGGTATTTTCAATATAAAACTACTTTTGAAACAGATAACGTCAGCTATTCGCCGGAACTTAAGAGCGTGAGTGTAGCCGGAACTGTGGCTAACCAGTCATCGGATTCAAGCGGTTCCACACTGGATGCTTGTCTTGATTTAACTTCGTTGTTAGCAAGTGATTATCTTACTGCTATCCCCGTTGACCCAGCCTCTGGCAATGCCGGTAAAACTTATTACGCTCTAAAGAAAACTGCTAACGATCGCTTGATTGTGATGGCCTGTAATCCAGAGAATGGGAAGAGTATCAGTGCCAAAAGATAAATATGAATATACTGAAAGGCAGAAAGGTCGAAATCGCCTTTAAGCATATTCAGAATATAAATTAAATTATTTTTTACCATATTATGATTAAAAAAAATTCCCAGAGGGGGTTTACTTTATTAGAAATTTTGTTGGTCGTGGCGGCTATCGCCATTTTGGCCGGCATCGTCATCGTGGCTATTAATCCGGGAAAACAATTAGCCGACACTCGCAACGCGCAGAGACGGGTTGACGTTAATACCATTCTTAGCGCGATTTATCAGTACTCCATTGACAACAAAGGCATCTTGCCTGCCAGTCTGACTACTACGGCAACGGAAATTTGTAAGACCGGAGGGAGCTGTACTGGCTTGGTGGATTTATCTGTCTTAACATTAAATGAGCAGTACTTAACCGCCATACCAGTTGATCCCTCCAACGTTTCCACCAATGGAACCAGTTATTCTGTTGTTAAAACCGCCAATGGCCGTATCACGGTTTCCGCGCCATCGGCTGAAAGAAGCTTGGTAATCAGCGCAACGAAATAGGCCTGAATAGACATAACTGTAAAAAATATGGAAGGAATCGCTATCCAAGTCGTCGTTTTTGGTGTTTCAATTTTTTTGCTTGCGGCTTTTTTGTACGAAGCCTACTGTTTGCGCGCTCTAACACTGAATTTTCAAAAAGAAAAAATTAATACTGAAACGCACCGACTGCGGGTAGAGGCCATGCTGGACAGTATCGGCGACGGCGTGGTCGCCACTGATGAAAAAGGCTCTATAATTTTTATGAACAGAGTCGCGGAACAGATCCTCGCTTGGACGCCGGATATGCTGGGTAAGCGTTTGAGCGAGGTTTCTCTTTTGGCCGATGAAAATGGCCGGCATGTTTCTGTTGATAAACATCCTTTGCATCTGTGCCTGACTAGCCGGGAAAAAATAATCACCAAAAATTATCATTTTGTCCGGCCCGGGTCCTTTGATTTGGCGGTGTATATCAGCGCCACGCCGATTATCTTAAATAATGCCGTGGTGGGAGCGATTGAGGTTTTTAGCGATATTACCAAGGAAAAAGCCATTGATAAAGCTAAAAGCGAATTTGTTTATCTGGCTTCCCACCAGTTGCGCACACCTTTGGCCACCATTGGCTGGTACCTGGAGCTTCTATTGTCAGAAGATGCCGGGCGAATCACCAAAGATCAAAAAATTTATTTGGAAGAGGCTTATTTAAGCAACCGGCATATGGTGGAGCTCGTGAACGAGATGCTGGATGTTTCCCGTTTAGAATTAGGAACTCTCGCTGTCAAAATCGAGCCGGTCAAATTGCTGGAAATTTTAGAGGAAGAGATCGGTGAAGTGAAGCCGCTGGCTATAAATAAAAAAATTGCCATAAAAAAAGAAGTTCCTAAAATTTTTCCGGTCATCAGCGCCGACCCGAAACATATTCGGATTATTTTTCAGAATTTATTGACTAACGCCGTAAAATATACTCCGGAAAAAGGCATAGTGACCGTGGCGGTCGCGGCTGAAGGCGCTACTTATAGAGTTTCCGTATCGGACAACGGTTACGGCATTCCCGCGGCTGAACAGGGCAAAATTTTCAGTAAATTATTCCGCGCCGACAACGTGAAAGACAAAATTCCGAGCGGCACGGGCTTGGGACTGTATACCGTTAAATCAATTGTTGACCAGTTAAAAGGAGCGATAAGCTTTACGTCCAAAGAGAATGAGGGGACTACTTTTAGTATTATTCTTCCGCTGACATTAGCCCCGTCTGTTTTGAAAAAAAATAAAAATAGCGCGAGCGCGAAATAGATTGCTTTTCTCGGACGGCCTGTGGTAGAGTAGCGGGTATATGGCCGACACCCAGACAATTAAAGATCGAATTGACATTGTCCAGTTTATCGGTGAATACGTGCCTCTAAAGAAGGCCGGGGCGAATTGGAAGGCGCGCTGTCCTTTCCACAACGAAAAGAGCCCCTCATTCATGGCGCATCAAGATAAACAGTTTTGGCACTGTTTTGGATGCGGCAAGGGCGGGGATATTTTTTCTTTTGTTCAAGAAATGGAGGGTCTGACGTTTCCGGAGGCCTTGCGGCTTTTGGCCAAGCGAGCCGGAGTGGCAGTGGACACTTTCGCGAGCGAAATTAATCAGAGCCAGCGCAATCGCCTGCTGGAAATTAACGCGGCGGCGGCTTATTTTTTTCATCAGTTTTTGTTGGATATGGACGCCGCTAAAGCGGCGCGCGACTATTTGGAGAGGCGGCAGGTCAAAAAACAAACCATTATTGATTGGCAGATCGGCTACATTTCCGACCAGTGGGATCTGCTCACTAAATATTTGTTAAAAAAAGGGCTGGGCATTGACGACCTGGTGGCGGCTGGCCTTACCATCAAGCGCGACGGAGCGGATGCCGCGAGCGGACGAGGATATTACGATCGCTTCCGCGGCCGGGTGATGTTTCCCATCAGCGATACCCATGGCAATGTTATTGGCTTTACTGGGCGCGTGCTGGTGGAAACCGAGCGTTCCGGCGGTAAATATGTGAACACCCCCCAAACGATTTTGTATGATAAATCGCGCGTCCTTTATGGGCTGAATAAGGCTAAAACGGGAATCAAAGCAAAAGATTTAGCGATACTTGTTGAGGGGCAGATGGACGTGATTTCCTGCCATCAGGCGGGGATGACGAATGTGATCGCGGCATCGGGGACGGCCCTGACGGCGGAACAGGTAAAATTGATTAAACGCTATACCGCGGCGGTCGCGATGGCTTTTGATGCCGACAGCGCCGGGCAGAACGCCGGCAAGCGGGGGATTGAAGTGGCTTTGGAGGAAGGTTTGCGGGTAAAGATTATTTCTATTCCAGCTGGTTTCGCGAAAGATGCCGATGAATGCATCAAGAAAGATCCCGCTGTATGGTTTCAGGCGGTAGAGCGGGCGACCAATGTCATGGATTGGTATTTTTCGGCAACTTTGGACGGGTTAAATCGCCGCGACCCGACGGCTAAACAACGGGCGGCGACTATTTTGCTTGAACAAATATCCCGTTTGCCTTACGCAATTGAGCGCGACGATTGGTTGAAGAGATTGGCTGAAGAGCTGGAAATTGAATCAAATATTTTACGCGAAGAGAGCAAAAAAGTTAAATTGGCGCGCGCGGCAGTTGGCCATGAAACGAAAGAAACGCCGACAATGCCAAGCGTGGAAGCGCGGCCAAAAACCCAATTAGCCAATCTGGCTCTTGATTTTTGGTCTGTTCTTGCCAAGTATCCGGAACATTACGGGTCGTCTTGTTCGTTTCTTCGGAAGGAGTATTTTGTCGATGCCGGTCTCGCCGACCTTTACGAAATCGCTCAAAGCGTTTATAATGAGTATAATAGTTTGGTTGTAGATATGCTGAAAGCCAGGCTAAAAGAGGAAAACGCCGAGAACAGCGTTGATGTTTTGCTTTTACGTCCGTATTCCTCTGTTTTTGAGTTGAATTCAACGACCGCCAAAGAGGAGCTGGAGCGATTATTAGCGCGCATTCGCGAAGAGTGGCGGCGTGCCCGCCGGGCCGAAATTCACCACGAGATTGTTGAGGCGGAGAAACGAGCCGACCAGCCTCGTTTAGAATCTTTGTTGGCGGAATTGCAATCATTATAATGTTTTTAGTTTAGTTTCTACAAAAGTATGGCAGGGAAAGCGCCTCGGACGCGGTCAAGAACAATTAAGAAGGCGCGCCAAAAGGCGGCAGTGAAAGCTGTCAGCAAAAAGCGCGTTACAGCCAAAAAAGATTTGTCCAAGAAGGCCGGAGCGAAGAAACAGAAAGTCTGGTTAAAAAAGGATCGCCAAAAGGTTTTTTTAAGATCAAAAATCAAATCGTCCGCGTTGCCGGTTGAAGAGGCGGTTGAGCCGACCGATGAACAGTTGTGGAATTTGATTGCCAAAGGGCGGAATCGCGGTTTTATTACCGAAGCCGAGATGATTCAAGCGCTCCCGCGGCCGGAGCGGTATCTTGATTTATATGAAGGATTTTTGGATTTAGCTGAGAAAAATGGCGTTTTAGTCGTTGAAGGCACGGGTAGTCTGCTGGGCGGGAAAAAAGAGCAGGCCGCGCTGTTAAAGCCGTTTCAGGGCGAACAGCCGGATATGGATAGTCCGTTTGATCTGGGGCAGATTTCGTCCGATTCAATCCAGATGTATCTGCGCGAGATTGGAAAGATTCCTCTGCTCTCGGCGGAAGAGGAGGTGGCGCTGGCCAAGCGCAAAGAGCGCGGCGACAAAGCGGCCGATCGCAAGCTTATTGAAGCCAACTTGCGCCTGGTAGTGTCCATCGCTAAAAAATTCGTGGGCAAAAGTCTGTCTCTTTTAGATTTGATTCAAGAAGGCAACATCGGTTTGTTCCGGGCCGTGAAAAAGTTTGATTATCACCGAGGCTACAAATTTTCCACCTATGCCACTTGGTGGATCCGCCAGGCCATTACGCGTGCTTTGGCCGATCAGAGCCGCACTATCCGCATTCCGGTGCACATGGTGGAAACGATCAATCGTTTTCAGCAAATTCAACGGCGTCTGTTGCAAGATTTGGGACGTGATCCGACGCCGGAAGAGCTGGCCGCGGAAATGGGCGAGGAGGTGTCAAAGATTTATCATATTATCAAAATTTCTCAAGATACGATGTCGCTTGAAGTGCCGATTGGCGACGACGACGAAGATACCCAGCTATCGGATTTTATTGAAGACGTGAAAAATGTTTCGCCCGATCGCGCCGCCGGGCTCCAGATTCTGCGCGACTATGTCAATCAGGCGATTAAAGATTTAGCTCCGCGTGAACAAAAAATTTTGGAAATGCGCTTTGGTCTCTCCGACGGCGTGACGCACACTTTGGAGGAGGTGGGGCAGGAATTTGGCGTAACGCGCGAGCGCATCCGCCAGATTGAAGCCAAAGCCTTGGAAAAAATTCAGCATACCGATATCATCAGTAAATTGCGAGACTATTGACGCGTGGAATTATGAAGATTATTTTTTCCGGCGGGGGCACATTAGGGCCGGTTATTCCGCTGTTGGCCGTAAAAGACGCGTACCAGCAAAAATATCCTGAGACCGAATTTATTTGGATTGGAACAAAAAACGGCCCGGAGTGCCGGATTGTTGAAGAACAAAACATCCCTTTTATCGCCATCGGCGCCGGCAAATGGCGCCGATATTTTTCTATTGTGAATTTATTTGATATTTTTCGCGCGGCCGCCGCTTTTTTTCAGTCGTTGGTTATTTTGTGGCGGGAAAAGCCGCATCTTTTAATTTCCGGCGGCGGCTATGTGAGCGTGCCCTTGCATTGGGCCGCGGCGCTCTTGGCCATTCCCGCCTGGGTGCATCAGCAAGATGTGCGGGTAGGGCTCGCGAATAAGCTCATGATGCCGTTTGCGCGCAAAGTCACGACCGCTCTGAAAGAAACCGCTCAGGCGCTTGTTCGGCGTAAAGCCGAGTGGATTGGCAATCCATCGCGCGATTTGTCGGTTGCCGATGAGGCGGCCGCGCGGGAGCGTTTTCATATTCCCGCCGACGCCAGCGTTATTTTCGCGTTGGGCGGCGGCACCGGTTCAGCGAGTATCAACAATTTAATTATTGAGGCTTTGCCCCAGTGGCCGCGCGAATGGCATGTCATTCATTTGGTGGGGCGCGAGCGACCGGCGGTCAAGGCTTTGGGCGCTGAACAAATTTTTAATAATTATCACGTTTATCAATTTTTTACGTCCGAAATGAAGGACGCTTATGCGATTGCTGACGTGGTGGTGGCGCGCGCGGGTTTTTCCACCTTGACTGAATTGGCCGCGTTGTCTAAAGCAGCGGTGATTTTGCCGATGTTTGGAACTCACCAAGAAGACAACGCTCGTTATTTTGCTCAAAATAACGGCATTGTCATGTTGACGCACGCTATGGCCAGCGGTTTGACTTTGGCGCAGGAAGTGAAAAAGCTGGTTTTGGACCAAGAAGCGCGCCGGGAGCTGGGCGGGCGTCTGCACCGGTTGCTTCCGAGGGCTAAACCGGAGAAGTTGGTTGAGATAATAGGGGTTTTGACGCGCGGGATTTAGTAACCGCTTTGGCCTATGAATGAAGCGGAAATTTTTTGTTCATTCAATTTGAAACCGAAAATGAGATATTTATCGCCACTGCGGGCGCTCACTGCGACATTGCCATCCGTAACGCCACTGGTTTCAATAGTATAACCTTTGTCCTTGAGAATGGAGAGGAGGGCGTTTAGGTTGCCCTGTTCCGTCGGCCGTTTGGCGGTATATTCAACACTGAGGGAGCTTTCGTTCGGGAAATTGTTCATGAATGAAGTTATCTTGATATCGCCGAAGATTGGCCGCACCACCGACCGGAGGTCCTGTTCCACAGCTTTACTTGAATTTTCGGGAAGATCCAGGTCAAAAGCCGACTCGTACACGTCGTTTGACGCTCCTTCTTTGCTAAATGGCCGGCTGTCGCTGGTATTATTACCCCTGTCGTTGCTATCGCGAAATACTTCGCTGTTGGTCGGATATTTTTGACAGCCGGCGCCGATAAGAGCGACCGCGGCCGCTGCGCCGAGAATAACGAAACCCGTCCGATGTTTCATAGAGATTGTGTATTAAGTGATGAAAACTTTTAAAATTTTGTTATTTATCTTCTTGGCCCACCCGGTCTGACCCGCACAGGCCTGTCCGTTTCTCTAGAGGGGCGGGTTTTGTCGGCTTCTAGGTCTAATTCCAGCTCCTCGCCCTCACCGGCGGGCAATTTACTTTCGTGTTTATCAGCGGGGTTTTTTTTAAGGGGTCCTTCTTTTTCCATATATGCTGGAGTGATTAAGGTTTAGTTGTTTATATCGTAAAACAAGTTGTGGGAAGTGTCAAACGTTCTCAATCATAGCAATAATAAAACTCCCGCGCAAAGGGAGTTTTATTTGTGGGTCGGCCGGGGATCGAACCCGGGACCTTATCCTTAAAAGGGATCTGCTCTACCAGCTGAGCTACCGACCCAAGTCAGCAATTTAAGCAGTGCAGGCAAGGTAGACAGCTTAAGCGCCCAATGTTGCCTGTTTTGCTTATTTTTCTTACTCTGCCTAAATTGCCGGTTCGTGGACTTTTGACGTTGTCAATGGTATAATAAATCAATAAAAAAATCAAGTGTTCTGTTCACATGCCATCAAGCGAATCTGTTTTAATCATTTAAAAATCTGTCACCGCCTGCAACGCTTTGCGTAGCAATGCGGGCAGGTAAATTCGTGTTTATGTTAGACAAAAAATATCTCCAAAGCGTTCGGGAAGATTTGTTGGGATATGCCGTCAAACGGCGGGATGTCATCAAGGTAGCCGGGGATGCCCAGCAAATGGCTAAAAAAGCCATTTTTGCCATGCAACGCGATGATAAGGAGGCGGCGGATCAACTCATCAAAACCGCTCTGGGTTTATTGGCGGAGCTTAATAAAAAATATAAAACGGAAAAAGATTTATTTACCGAAGGGTCGTACAGAGCCGCGTTGGAAGAATATACTGAAGCCGCGCTTTTTCGGCAGTATCTATTGAAACAGGTGATTGGAAAAATGAAAGGTTTAGAAATTGATTCTGACACTCTCGTCGGCGGGCTGTGCGATTTGCCCGGAGAACTATGCCGTTACGCCATTAAGTCGGCCACGGAGCGGGATTTCGTTGAAGTGAAAAAATGTTTTGCGACGGCCGAAGAGATTGTGGCCGAACTGGTGGATATGGATTTAACCGGCTATAACCGCCAGAAATTTGATCAAGCCAAACAAGCGCTCAATAAATTACAGCAGATTGCGTACGAGGTGAGTTTGAAAAGTTAATTACTGCTGGGATGACAACGCTATGAGTGTTTTATCAAAATTAAAATCACTTATCCATTTTCTTCTTGCTTGGGTGGCCTATTGGCGCTATGGCCGGCCGGCGCGCCAGCTCATTGTCATCGGCGTTACCGGCACCAAAGGTAAATCCACCACCTGCCGGCTCATCGCTTCGGTTTTGGAGGCCGGTGGATACAAAGTAGGCTTGCTTTCCACGGTAGAATTTCAAATTGGTGGGAAGCGCTGGCTTAATGACCAGAAAATGACCATGCTCGGCCGCGGGCAGATTCAAAAAATGCTCCGTGATATGGTGCGCGCCGGATGCCAGTACGCGGTGGTAGAAACGTCATCGGAAGGAATCCTCCAGTATCGGCATTGCGGCCTAAAGTATGATGTAGCGGTATTTACCAATCTTGGCGCCGAGCACTCCGAGCGTCATGGCGGTTTTGAAAATCTTAAAAAAGCCAAAAGCAAACTTTTCGCTTCTCTGAAAGCGCCGCGGAAACATTTGTTTGGACGGGAAGTTTCAAAAGTTATTATCGTCAACGCGGATGACGCGCAGGCCTCATTTTATCAGTCATTTTCGGCTGACGTTTATTGGGCGTATAGTTTGAAGAACGCCGCGGTGGCGCCGCCGGTAGAGCGGGCAGACGGGCGAATCTCTCAGGCGACCGACACCGGTACTATTTTTACGGCCAACGGGGAAGAATATCAGTTGAATATTGTTGGTGATTTCAATGTCAATAATGCTTTGGCCGCTATCGCTGTTGGTTATTCGCAGGGCATCGCTCCGGAAAAAATGCGCCGGGGGATTTTATTGGTGAGTACAGTGCCGGGGCGGATGGAATTTATTGAGGCCGGGCAGAATTTTAAGGCAGTGGTGGATTACGCCCATGAACCCATGAGCTACGTCGCTCTTTTTACCACTTTGCGTAGCGTTGTCACCCCCGGGAAGGGGAAAGTGATTGTGGTGATTGGCTCCGATGGCGGCGGGCGCGATACCGGCAAGCGCGGCGCAATGGGGGAGATTGCCGGTCGGCTGGCCGATTATGTTGTTGTCAGCGATGTAAATTGTTTTGATGACGATCCGCGCGAGATTGCGGAGATGCTGGCGGCGGGAGCGCGGCGGGCCGGTAAAATTGACGGTGAAAATTTATTTATTATTATTGACCGGCGCGAGGGAATTCACAAAGCTCTGTCGCTCGCCCGCCCCGGCGATATAGCGGCTGTAACAGCCAAGGGAACGGAGCCGTGGATTGCCGTCGGGCAGGGGGAAAAAATTCCCTGGGACGATCGCCAAGTAGTGCGCGAAGAAATACAAAAGTTCCTGTGAGTGGTATACTGTTTATATGATGTCAGCAAGGGAACCGCGATCCGGAAAAGGGTTTTTAGCCTCCCGGTGGTCTTTGATTGCCGGGGCGGTTGTTTTGTTTATTTTACTTGTCGCTTTCGCACGCGCGTATTATCAAAATTACCGGACGCAGGAAGAAATTCGGCGGTTAAAGGCGGAAGCTTCGCGTCTTGAGGCCAAAAAATTGGAAACGCTTGATGCCCTGCGCTATTTGCGGTCGCCGGCCTATGTGGAGGAGAAAGCGCGCACCGAGCTCAATTTGGTGAAACCGGGGGAGCGTGTAATCATAGTTCCAGGCGACGCCTCGGCGGGCGCCGGCGGTGTTGGACAGCCGCCGAAAAATATGGTAGAATCAAAAAACATTTCCAGCCCGCGCCGATGGTGGGATTATTTTTTTGGGAATTAATTTTTTAATTTTAACGCATCTGTATGTTGCCAGCCGATTTTCAGGGCGAAGGAACGGGACCAGTCGTTTCATCGCCTAGTCTGGACATTCAAAAAATAAAACGCGACAACCAAAAATTATTCTTTTTTGGCTTTGTCGGCTTCCTCGCTTTGGCGTTCATAATCGCGCTCGCCATTGCTTCGTACCGCGTTTATAGCAAAGTGGTTACCGATAATTTTACCGTTACCGTAGCGCGTATTTTACGTTTGCCGGCCATGAAAGTGAATGGTAAAATCGTTTTCTATACCGATTATGTTGCCGATTTGAAGGCTATCAGCGCTATGCGCGCTTACGATAAAACGCGCGGCGGCTCGGGCGCTTCGCTCACCGATGAGGCTATGTCCGATCAGGTGCTGTTTAGATTAGTTAATAATTTGCTGGTGGCTGGAGCCGCCCGTCAGTTTGGTTTGACAGTAGAAGATAAGGACATTGCCGAAGTAAAAAGCCAGATTTTATCCACTCAGTTTGCGAGTTTGGCCGAGGCCGATAAGGCTCTAACCGAGCGTTATGGCTGGAATTTAGCCACTTACGAAATTCGGGTTATCAGGCCATTTATTCTTCAAAATAAGTTAGCGGAGAAAATTAAGAACGATCCGGCTACTCGAGCCGCAGTTAAGGCTCAAGCCGAAACAGTGTTAGACCAGATTAAATCCGGCGATGATTTTTCCGCGTTGGCCAAACAGTATGGCCAAGATAGCACAGCGGATAAGGGCGGCGATCTGGGCTGGTTTGGCCAGGGGGAGATGGTGCCGCAGTTTGAAGCGGCGGTGTTTGCTCTCAAAAAAGGAGAATTGTCGCAAATTCTTGTGGAATCGCCATTTGGTTTCCACATTGTCCGCCTTGACGACAGAAAAACCGAGAAGGGCAAAGATGAGAAAGGCAAGACAGCAACGAAAGAGCTGGTGAAGGCCAGCCACATTTTGTTTGCTTTACCGACGCTGGATCAGTATTTGAATAAATTAGTGCGTCAGGCGGATATTCATTTGTATATCAAGATTCATGATCCATTTAAGGTTCTGCGCGATGCCGCGGTAGCCAAAATCAGCCAAGGTAAATAATGAATAAAAAAATAAGGCAGGGCGGAGTGCCCTGCTTTTTAAGCGGGATTAGTACATCGGTAGTATGCGTCCTTCCCAAGGATGAGAGGCCGGTTCGATTCCGGTATCCCGCTCAATACGAGAGACCCTCGATTTTCTTCCAAAATTTCGAAAGGTTTTTCCCACAAATATAAGTATGAATATTGACGAGTTATGTTAGTTTGGAATCATTGCTTTGATGTGGTATAGTAAAGAAGCTATTATAGACGCTTGACTTCGGCCTAAATTTGTGTCATAATCCATCGTTAATCATTGTAAAATATGTTTTTGACAAAAATGAGATTGCGGGTTAAGTGGGATCAGATTAAAAAAATGATTATAAAACCAGAGATTTTTCCCGAGGCGCTTTTTGTTTATTTTCACAAAATTCCAAATAATATTCAAGTTGAATGGTTTAGGGATGGTGATTATATTATTGGTAATGTTACCGCTGGAGATAAAAAATTTGTTACTCAAGGTTTGAATACAGATGATTTTGTTAGAATGGTTAACGAATCTTTGGTTGTTGCTTATAATATCCCTCAAAATTATATTGATTTGATTTTGAAAAATAAACCGTTTGCTCCCACGGTTGAAGAAAGAAAAAAGTTGGATGACATTTCAGTAAAGAAATCTAGTTTTGGTTCTGTAGTGAATAAAAAAGAAGGCGACTTGCAGTTAGCGTAATATGGGAGAATACGCCAATATTAAATCAAAAAAGTTTTATTGCTTATTAAAATGGATGTCAAACCACAAGAGGTTTGAAATGGTGCAGGGTGGCAAACATGTCTCAAGGGCGCATGCGATTGAAACCGGTTCTTCTTTTCCGTTGCCGCTAAGTCACAACGAAGTGAATAAGAATGTCGTAAAAGCTTTCCGTGATTGGCTTGTTGACAACAATGTTTGCACAATTAAAGAATTTGATGAACATCTTAAATAATTTTGAATTAGGCCGTCGGCCTTTTTTTAATTGTTAGGCGGCGCGCGCGTAAAAAGCGCACGAATTCGTAAATCCCGCTCCAAGATTAAAAAACAAATTTTATAATTATGCTAGTTGAATCATACTTCGTAAAAATCCAGGTGGCGGCGCCGCCGGAATTCGCGGACGCGATAAGAGAAGCGATGGGGAAAGCGGGGGCGGGCGAGCAGGGGAATTACGCCCGCTGTTCCGGCTCGTTTCGCGCCACCGGCAGATTTTTGCCTCGGGAGGGCGCGAAACCGGCGATTGGAGCGGTAGGAAAACCGGCCGTAGTTGAGGAGGAGATTATCCAGGCCATCTGCCGCCGCGACCTGGTAGAAACGGTGATTCTCGCTATTAAAAAAGTTCACCCCTACGAAGAGCCGGCGATTGACATCCTGCCTCGGTTAGAGATATCATAGGGCTCACTTCAAGCCGCCCTCTTAGTTCAGTGGCAGAACAGTGGTATCGTAAACCACAAACGTCAGTTCGATTCTGACCGGGGGCTCCAATTTTCCTTATCCACATCACGGCGACAGTCGTGTTTTTTGTTTTAGCATACTGTGCTATAATGGGTTTATCTCGTTTTTTTCGCGTATGATTAAATTACACGGCGTTTCTAAATTTTATTCCGTCGCGGCGCCAGTCCTTCGAGATATCAACCTCACCATTAAGCCCGGTGAGTTTGTGTCGGTGGTTGGGCAAAGCGGGGCGGGGAAAACCACCTTGGTCAAACTTTTAATTGCCGAGGAGCGTCCAACCAAAGGGCAGATCGCCATCGGCGATTGGGATATCACCGGCATCCAGTCCAGCATCGTACCCTATCTTCGCCGGCAGATCGGCGTTATTTTTCAGGATTTTAAATTGTTGCCTCAAAAAACCGTGGCCGAAAACGTCGCTTTCGCTTTGGAAGTCGCGGGAGAGCGCTCAGGGCGCATTAATCAGGTGGTGCCGCAGGTGCTCAACATTGTCGGTTTGGGTAATAAAATGAATCGTTACCCCAATCAGCTGTCCGGCGGCGAACAACAACGGGTAGTGATCGCCCGTTCGCTTGTGCATCGCCCCAAGGTTATTATTGCTGACGAGCCGACCGGTAATTTGGATTCCATCAATACCGGAGAAATTATTGAGATTTTAAAAAAAATTAACGAGTTTGGCACCACCATACTGCTCGTAACGCACAATCGCGAAGTTGTCAACCAGCTTCGCCGGCGCGTGGTCACTCTCGCTAACGGCGAAATTATCAATGATGACGCCGAGGGTAAATACGTTTTATAATCCTATGCCTTCTTTTTTCCGCGTAATTAGGTTCGCTTTTCAGGATATTGTCCGTAATTTGGGGCTGTCTGCCATGACGGTGTTTATTTTGCTCCTGATGCTTCTGTCCATCAACATGCTTTGGTCCATGGACGTTATGACTAAAGAGGCCGTTCGGTTGGTGAAAGAGCAGATAAATATCAGTTTTTATCTCGCGCCGGCCATTGCCGACAAATCGGTTTTAGAAATTAAAAGTTATCTTGCCACTTTTCCGGAGATTACCCAGATTGATCTGTTGACGCGCGAGCAGGTTTTGCAATCATTCAAAACTCGCCATCAGTTCAGCGCGGAGGTGCTGGGCGCTCTTTCCGAGTTGGGCGGCAACCCGTTCGGCCCCACGCTCGTCGTAAGAACTAAAGAGCCGGGGGATTACCGGAAAATTATCCAGGCGGTGAGCGTGCCGGAGTATGATCCGCTGATTGAAGGCAAGAGTTTTGAAGGCCACGAGGAGGCGCTGGACCGCATTCAGACTATCACCAATCGCATTGAGCGCGTGGGCCTCGGGCTTTCGCTCTTATTCGCGCTAATTTCTTTTATGATTATTTTCAACACTATTAGAGTGGCTATTTTTACTCAACGCGCGGAGATAAGCATCAAGCGTTTGGTCGGGGCTAACAATTGGTTCATCCGCGGACCCTATCTTTTGGAATCATTCGTATTTACGATAGCGAGCGTCGGGCTGGCTATGCTTGTTATGTATTTCGCCACTCGTTATCTAGATCGTTATGTGAGTGTGGTGTTTCCCAACGGTTTTTCCTTGACAAACTACTACTCCTCGCATATGCTGTACCTGTTTGGAATTCAAGCTATCGCGGTGCTTTTGCTCACAGTCTTCTCCAGTTCTTTGGCCATGCGGCGACAGCTGAAAGTGTAGTGGGTGTCCAAACACATTCCGGGGTCGTCTAATGGTAGGACTGCAGACTTTGAATCTGCATATCTTGGTCCGATTCCAAGCCCCGGAGCGAATAATTTTTGTCAGTAGTTTATTTTAGGGAGGATATGAAAAGGGTTTTAAATCGCGATTATAAAGCGAGATTTTTAGCGGGCAAGGCTTTTGGTCTAGCCTTTTTTGTTATTTTAGGATCTTTTTTGCCGTCTTTGGCAAAAGTATCCGCGGTTCTTCCCACTGGCCCGTTTACTCCCGTCGGAGTGAATGAGAACACCGGTCTATTTGAGTTTCCCAGCGTTTTTCTTAAAGCCGAAAGCCCCTATGTCGTTTTTGGCGGTTGTGGCACCCACCGCAATCTCATTCCGCATGGTTTTATGTCCGGTATAGAGGCTGGAGTGGTAATAAAGTTTTATCAAAGAACGGATTGTGTTGGCGGCGAGAATTTGTCGCCCCAAATTGATATAAGCGCTGATTTTAGAGCGTTTGGAACACCTGAGGATCCGGTAATTTTTACCTCTTTCAGCGATGACAGCGTCGGCGGCGACACTAACCAAGATGGTTCGGCTACCGCGCCTCATCCGGGAGATTGGGAATCTATTTCTATTGATTTAATAAATACTTTTAGCTCAGTATATTTCCAAAATGTCATTTTTCGCTATGGCGGTTCGAGCGGCGCCAGTCTTTCAATTTCCAACCGCAGTAATCCTATTATGATTGATAACATTGAAATATCACACAGCGCTCAGTTTGGTTTGGCTACTCCGTATACGCCATTTCCCGCGTTGGAAGTGGTCAGCAGTAGTTTTCATGACAATCAAAGCGGCGCTATCAACGCCGATTTTCCGTCCGGATCCCAAGTAGACGCCCGGAATAGTTGGTGGGGCGACTATTCCGGGCCGAGTGTCGCCAGCAATCCTTTTGGTCGTGGCCAGACATTCCGGGGCAACGTGCTATATGACCCGTGGATTGGCAAGGGAAGAAACACGGCCCCGGAGCTGAGTTTTGTTTCAACGGGCGGTTTTGGCGACGGAGTAGAGCCGAATGCCATTTTTTTGCCCGGCGGTCAGCCAATTTTCCGCGCAGAATATCGCGATGCCGAGAACCAGTCGCCGGGAGAGATAAAATTGGTTGTCGGCGGCGCCAGTTACCCGCTGGCGGCTCTGCCGGGGCAAGACGGTGATTATAGAAACGGAGAGATTTATGGTTTTACCGGCGCCACCGGCACCTTTCCCAAAGGAAATTACGCTTTTCATTTTGAAGCCTCCGATGGCCGGTTGTCCGGCCGTCTGCCGGCAACGGGCGAGCTAAATTTTACAGTCAAAAACGAACCGGTAATTTTAATTCCGGGCATTTTGGGCACGGAAATGAAAAGGGGGAATGAAACGCTATGGCTGGATATAGGACGGATGTTTACCGATGTCGGCGATGAATTTATGGACCCGCTGATGATGAGAGAGGACGGGACGCCGAGCGATGCCAGCGTGGTGGTTGGTGATGTTTTGAGACAGCCATCTTTGTTTTTTGATTATTTTAAGACGCTAATAACTATCTTGCAATCTAACGGATATCAAGAAAATAGTGACCTATTCGTTTTCCCTTATGACTGGCGTTTGGATAACAGATTAACAGCCGGACAGCTTAAGCAAAAAATTGACCAAGTTTTGGTGGTTACCGGCGCCAGTCGCGTCAACTTGATAGCCCACAGCATGGGCGGGCTGGCGGCTAAACAATATATCGCCAATAATCCGCAGTCAAAAATCAATAAATTAGTATTCATTGGCACCCCGCATTTGGGAGCGCCCAGTGCCATGAAGACCCTACTTTTTGGCGATAATCTGGGCATACAGTTTGTTTTTTCGTTTCTCAATGAACGGGAGATTAAGAAAATCGCCCGCAATATGGCGTCTATTTATCAGCTTTTGCCGAGCGAAACGTATGTCAACCGGATAGGCGGTTATTTTTATGATTTAATTCAGCAAAAGATTTTCAATTACGCCGAAACCGCCGGTTTTTTGGCCGATAAAGGGCTTAATGCCGCGCTTCTGAGCGATGCCGCGGCTTTTCATAATCAGCTTGATGCCTTGAATTTATCCGGGGCGAATGTTTACAATATTGTCGGCTGTAAAACCGCCACGATTGAGAAAATTATCAAGCGCGGCGAAAAGGAGTATCTGCTTGACCTTGAAACCGGCGACGGCACCGTGCCTTTGCCGAGCGCCGACCTTTCCGGGCGGAATGGCGTCGTTAATTTGTACGTCCGAAAAACTACGCACAGCAAAATGCCGAGTCTGGATAACATTAAACAACTAGTCGTTCAAATTATTACCGGCACGATGGACGCGTCCGTTTTGCCGGTTAACGTGTCTCTCAATCAATCCGGCTGCCGGCTGAACGGTAAACTTGTCTCCGTCCATAGTCCGGTGGATCTGCACGCCTACAACGCGGCCGGCCGTCATATCGGCCCGGCCGGAGACGGTCTGGTGGAGAGCGATATTGATGGCGCTACCTATGAAAATATCGCAGACAATAAATTTATTTTCCTGCCGGAAGATGATGGGCAAATTTACACGGTGAAACTTGACGCCACCGCGACCGGCACTTTTAGCCTGCGGATTTCCGACGTGGTGAACGGTCAATCCGCGCAAACAGCGTATTTCAGCGATGTGCCGATTGTGCCGGCGAGCCAGGGTGAGATGTCTGTCAGCCCGTCCAGCAGTGACATGGTATTGCGATTTGACGCCCGGGGTGCTGGCGTCTTTGCGCCTATTTCGGCGAGCTCGGTTTTGAGCGCCGCCGAAGCGCTGGATTCCACGCCGCCCGCCACCACCATTTTTGTTCAGGGCCAAAGCGGGCAAAACGGCTGGTACATTTCTGGGACCACCGTTGCTTTATCGGCGAATGACGACAGCGCCGGTGTTTTGAAAACGGAGTATAGCCTGGATAACGGCGCCACATGGCGTCTTTACACGGCCCCATTTTCTTTTGTTCAAGAGGGCAAAAATACTGTATTATACAAATCAACCGATCGCGCTGGCAACCGCGAAGAGGCCAAACAGCGCGCCATTAATATTGATACGGTTGTTCCGGAGGCGCGAATCGCTTTTGACCCGGTGAAAAAAGACATCGCGGTGTTGCCCGCCGGTAATCAGGAAAGTGTGAGCGTAGCCGGCAATGGCGAGCCGGCCAAACTCTCCGATATTCCCGGTAATACGCTTGAGCTTTGGCTGGCAAAAAAGAAGTTGCCTCGTTACCGGTATGCGGAGGTGAAAAAAATGTTGTATAATGGTGCCGCGCTTAGGCCGATTAAAGAAAATAATTTTTCTTTCGGGTGGACAGAGAATGGCAACGGCGAACTCGTCATGCTCACCCAGACACTGGTTATCCCGAACAAAGTAAAAGTGCGAGCTGTTTATGACGCGCGTTTTGGCATGACATTCATAACCGGTGAAGACGTAAAGCGCGGCCGAATGCGCATGTTTAATCGCGGTCTCGTGCTTATTAAAATTTTTACCAAAGCAGGAGCGTTGGAGTATAAATTGTAGGGTATGAGAAAAAAAATTTTAGCGATAGTTTTTCTTTCCTTCTTTCTTTTACCAGAAATATTTTGGTCACCGCTAATAGTGGTGGCATTAAATTTTTTTAATCCTGAATATTATTGGAGAGCTACTGATTTTCTTTTATTTTCTAATAATATAATGTTTTTTATTTATACCGTGGAAGCCGTCGGTTTGGTGGGATTCACTATTTTACTATTTAATTTTTTGAATTTAACTCGAGGTTTAGGAAAATTAGCGATTATATTTATTGGGATATTATTTATTCTAATTTCAATGTTTTCTTTGTTTATTTTGTGGTTGTCTCTTGCTTTACGTAATGGCATCGGTTTTTGATATCAAAATTTTTCAATGTTCACCAAGCAAGTTAAAATCGGAGGGACACAACTTACCATTGAATTGCGCGACGATATTGACCAAAGCGTTGCCAATGAAATTTTTTCGTTCCACGAATATCGCGCCGCAGAACCGCTCATTCAAGCCGCTACCGACCCGGTGGCGGATATTGGGGCGCATGCGGGGTTTTTTACGCTCCTCGCGCGTGGCTTGAACCCCTCCGTGCCGATTATTGTCATTGAACCGGCCAAAGAAAACCTGCATCAGCTCAAACGCAACCTCGCGTTCAACAAAGTAGCCGGAGTAACGATTTTGGATGGCGCGGCGGTGGGGGAGAAGCGCGGACAGAAATTGATTATAACGAAGGACAGCCACAATCATTATCTCTCGGACGCTCCGCAGAAGCGCGATGAGGCGCGCGCGGTTCCGCTTTTCACCTTGGCAGACATTCGCTCCAAGCTCGGCGTTGACCGATTGTCGGTGGTGAAGTGCGACATTGAAGGCGGAGAATATGATATAATACTCCAGACTCCGGACGAAGAATTGCAAAAAGCGGGCGCGTTTATTTTGGAATATCACGCCGAACGCAAGCAGAAGGAGCGGGCGCTGGCCGAGCGTCTGCGCGAGCTGGGTTTCGGCGTCCAGACGTTTCCGTCCAAGTTTGATAAAACTATGGGGTTTTTGTTCGCGGTGAATAAACGGAAAAAATAAATTTCATCGTATGCTTCAAGAAAAAGCTTGGGTGGTGGCGGTGGATATGGGCTATGGCCACCAGCGTGCCGCCTATCCGCTCCGCCATTTGTCGCCAACAGGCAAAGTTTTGATTGCCAATAACTACCAGGGAATCCCGAAAAAAGATTTTCACACCTGGAATAACACGCGGCGAATATACGAATTTTTTTCTCAAACCAGCAACCTGCCGCTCATTGGCCATTGGGTGTTCGGCTTGCTTGACCAATTTCAGGAAATAAAACCATTTTATCCGCGCCGCGATATGTCGTTGCCGAACTTACAGGTCCGGCAAATGTACCGGCTTATTCATCGCCGTGATTTTTGCCGTCACCTCATTGATTTTCTCAATCAGGAGGATATACCGCTTATCGCCACTTTTTTTACAGTTGCTTTCGCGGCCGAGGAGCACAAATTCAAAAACGATATTTATTTAGTCGTTTGCGACAGCGACGTGAGCCGCGCCTGGGTGGCGCTGAACCCGCGGAAGAGCCGTATCAAATATTTTGCCCCTTGCCACGCGGTGGTGGAGCGCCTTAAGACGTACGGTGTGCCGGAGAAAAATATTTTTTTAACCGGTTTTCCTTTACCCGAAGAAAATTTAGGCGGCAGTACTTTTAAAATTTTAAAACACAATTTGGCGGAGCGTGTTATCAACCTTGACCCGGAACATCGGTATCGTGATAAATATGGCGAGACGGTGAAACAATATCTCACGGAGACGGCCGCGGTGGCGCGTCATCACCACCCGCTCACCATAACTTTTGCCGTCGGCGGCGCCGGGGCACAGCGTAACATCGCCCGCGATATTGTGTGGAGCCTGCGTAAAAGGCTTTTGAAGGGAGAAATAAAATTAAATTTGGTGGCCGGTAGTCGCAACGATGTCTACTGTTACTTTTCTGATCTCATTGATACCTATCGTTTAAAATCGGTTTTGGGCAAGAATCTGGAGATTATTTTTGCTTTGGAGAAAGAAGAATATTTCCGCATTCTGAACGAAAAACTTCGCGCGACCGATATTCTGTGGAGCAAGCCGAGCGAAATGGTGTTTTATTCGGCACTGGGGCTTCCTGTCATTATGGCGCCGTCGTTAGGTTCCCAAGAAGTTTACAATCGCACATGGCTTAAAACTATCGGCGCCGGAATTTCACAGGGCGACCCTAGTTATACCGATGAGTGGTTATTTGACTGGATTCGCTCCGGCTGGCTCGCGGAAGCGGCGATGTCCGGCTTCCTTGACGGTCGGCAGTTTGGGGTAAAAAACATTATTGATGTGTTGTTCCATGGCGTTACCGAACCGGCCAAAGATGATTCTTTGTTGTAAAAAAGGCTAAAATTAGCGAAAATGATGATTTATCCACAGGCTAAATATCCTTGACAGCAGGGTGTTTTTTTGTTATACTTTCCCGTTAGTTATTCAAACTAACCATTGTTTTTTAACAACTCAAAGCATGCGTTTTCTCCTGCTTTAGGCGTTTTTTCCAAGAGCGTCCAGAGCAGGAGAGAAACAATTACCGCGAGATGGTTTCCCCAGAGTCACGCCATAGGCGTGCGAGCAACGAGAGAGGAGTTTCGTACGATGACGGCGACGAAAGACGTGTTCGGAATGAGCAAGAAGGCCACCAAGAAGGCCAAGAGGGCGATTGTGGAGGGCGGTGGCAAGGATAGGGCGACGTTCGCCCTGTTGCAGTACCAGCACTTCCTCCAAAAAGGCGGCAAGCGCCCGAACATCCACGACGCGACGGGGCGCATCATCGCCCCGATCTGCCCCCAGCTCGTCTCGGTGCTCGTCGACGTGGCGAACCGCGGCATGGAGGAGAGGATCGAGTTCAACGACTTCCTCGCGGTCGGCCCGAAGCGCCAGCGCCTCCGCGCGTGGCGCCGCGGCCAGCACGAGTTCCGGCGGCAGGCGAACCTCGCCAGCGCGCGGCACGAGCGGGAGAGCGGCATCAAGGCCACGCCTGACGTCGTCAAGCCGATCCACCACGACGGCACCCCGCCGCCCAGCGAGGTCGTCGCCGAGGCGCAGAGCATCTACGCCAAGACCGAGGCGCTCTACAAGGGCGGTAGCAACCGGTTGACGGTGGTCGCGTTCTTCAACGGGCGCGACAACGGCGCCGGCTGGGACAAGGCGAGGCGCCGCACCGTGTTCTACGTCGAGAAGGACGGCACGGTGACCGAGGGCAAGGCGAGGGCCGGTGGCGCCAAGAGCATGTCCATTGACAAGCTCCTGGCCAGCGGATGGAAGTGGGGGAGGCTCGAGGACGACGAGAAGTTCGCGCCCATCCTGGGTTACCTCACCGCCGGCAAGAAGCAGGTCGCCGCCTAGCAGAAATAGGCGGCTAGTTCAAACGCATGCTCTAGGGAAGAATCTCTCTCCGGAGCCTGCGCTTTTTCAGCTGAATTATCGGCGGAAGAAGCGCTTCGGAGAGATAAAATACTAAAAATCCTCTGACGCAAGTCGGAGGGTTTTTGTATATTGACAGCTTTGGCGCGAAACTTTATAATAGTCACGCCTATAGATCGTATGTTATATAGTGTTTATGTAATCCGAAATAAAACTAGGGCGGAGGCCATGCGGCGTGAGAAATTTTTTAAAACTGGAAAAGGGAGAGAGTTGTTAAAGTCTTTGCTCCGGGGTAGCGCAGCGGTAGCGCAGGAGACTGTTAATCTCTTGGTCGTGGGTTCGAATCCCACCCCCGGAGCAGATATTTTAACTTCAAAGTAGCACGTCGGTAGCGTCCGCCTAGGCGGATTAATCTCTTGGTCGTGGGTTCGAATCCCACCCCCGGAGCCAAATTGTATGTTGCGAGTTTATTGCCGAGGCGCAGAAATTGAATGACGGGCTTATCCAAAAAACCGACGAGCTTTTTCAATCGCTTTTGCATAAGGAAATCAACCCCGCCGGTAAGGATTGGGGAATTAAAAAATTAGGTGATAAGGATATTATTGAAATAATAGATGGGGACAGAGGTAAAAATTACCCTCCAAAAAATGAATTTACTAAAACTGGATTTTGTTTATTTTTAAATACAAAAAATGTAACTTCGACTGGTTTTGTTTTTAATGAAGTTGATTTTATACCGAAAGAACGAGACGAAAAGCTTCGAAAAGGTAAACTACAAAGAAATGACATCGTCCTTACAACTCGCGGAACAGTTGGCAACTCTGCGCTATATAACGACTCTGTTGAATTTGATAATGTCAGGATAAATTCGGGGATGGTTATTTTAAGACCAAATATTAAGAACATTATTCCAAAACTTCTTTGGATTCTTATGGGAGATGGTGTGACGCAAAGACAATTTAAGCGAATTTTATCTGGAACAGCGCAGTCGCAACTGCCTATTACTAATTTAGTCAAAATAAAAATTCCGCTTCCGTCTCTCGGAATTCAGAAACAAATCGTCGCTAAACTTTCCGCGGTTCAAGATTATAAAAAACAGCTTCTTGAGCAAAAATCAAAACTCAAAGAGCTGTTTGATTCGGCTTTGGCCAAATCAATGAGCAACAAATAACATCCTTATAAACTTGAGAATGTAAGGATGATATTATTGGAAAATATGAAAACTTTTACTGAACTATTTAATACTATTTTGACAGCGGACGAGGAAACTAGCCGTCAGGCGGCGCGGGAGGTGCGGAAATTGGTATATAGCTCTGGGGAAGGCGATAATAAGTACGAGCTTATTGTATCAATTATTGAAAACGCGTCGGTGGAATACAAAAAGATCATTGAAGAATGGCGGCAGGAAAATTTCGTTATGGCGATATCAGTCATGTATTTTTTGCATAACCGGGAAAACCAGCCGGACTTTCTCTTTCCATGGCTGTTTCAATTGCTTCAGCATAAGAACGGCAATATCCGCCATTCGGCTGTACGCATGATTGAGCACGAGCTCGGTTCCCTGACTTATCATATACGATTCCCGGGTGAAAAAATCAGCCGTGGAGAGCTTTCATCTGAACAAGCCGACCAAATTATTTTTGGATTGCGCACAAACCTAAATAATCTAATGGCGAGCTCGTGGAAGGATTCGTATAAAAAGTTCAAGTATATAGACAATCTTCCAAGCGGGACTTATAAATCCATTCAACTGATTTTAAGTGTTTTGGATGACTATTGCAGTGAAGTAAATGATAATCAGGGACAAGTTGAAACGAAAGAGCAGATTCTAGAACGGCGGAAAGAGATCGAGCAGGAGCTCGAGGAAATGCTTAAGGAAACGGGAAGTGACTTTTCTTTGGATCATGTCCGGGATGCTATTTTTCATGAAGAGGATAACGACGACATGATGAAAGTGGTGGCAATGTTTGATCGCGGTGGAGACGCTTCGGAATTAAGCAACGTGCTTGAACTGGTGACTGATGCCTGGAACTACTTTCCGCACAAGGCTCTTGGCGGCATCTCCCCGGCCGAGAAATTGTTAGAACATCACAATAAATCTAAAAAATGACTATGAAAATCGCGATAAATTTGACACGAGACAACGTCGGAGGAATCACTTCTTCCAATCTCAATCTGGTGAATTATTTATACAAACTCGTTTATGAGTTCATCGGTTTAGAATTGACCAGCCGGATATACATGAAAGGTCCCACGCTTTTCAGGCATTTTGATCCGGAAGTATTCGATCATCACATCCTCAATATCCATCACTTGCCGCTGATGGACGCGCTTAAACGCAGTAGGACGCTCAGAGATGTTGAAGATGCCTACAAAGAGCCGATAAAAATCATCAGGGGCATTTTGAATGAAACCCGTCCGGATGTGGTACTGCTCAGCGGCACTTATTATTTGCCGTGGCTCATATCTATCGCCGCCAAAAAGGAGAACATCCCTGTGATCCTTTGGTATTCCGGCGTACTCTCGAAAGAGACGGAACACTATCCCGATACATTAAGGAAGCTTTTCTTGTCGATGGAGAAAGCTGTAGTTAAAAATTCCTCGCAAATAATCTTTCCATCTGCGTTGTGCAAGAAGATAGTGGAAGAATTGGTCGTGAAAGGCAAAATAAAGAATAGTTATGTTGTCCCGAATCCCGTAGCAAGCATATTTACTGATCCCAGCGCAGTCGATGCCTCGATAGAAAGAAGGATCGCGGCGGTAGGCCGTTATTCAAGAATAAAGAATTTCAATAAGTTTTTTGAGTTGCATCTTGAACTGCAAAAACGGAAATGGCGGCACACTGCTTCTTTTGTCACTAATCCTGATGCGAATTTGAAAACCATGCCGGAATCAGTCGAGCTTCTGCCCTCCATGACCGCAGAAGGATTGAAAAAGTTTTATCTCTCGCAGGGACTGATCGTCTGTCCGTCTACCTTTGAGACTTTTGGCAATGTTCCCATGGAAGCGGCGTGCCTCGGCATTCCCGTCCTCGTTAGCGAAACGATGGGGTGCACCGAAGTCCTCAAAAAAGTCGGTTTGGCGAACATGGTTATATCTTTCGACGACATAGGAAAAGTTACCGATCGTGCGCAGGAGTTATGCGGGCAATCAATTTTGCCAAAACAGCTTAACGCGCTCAAAAGAATTTTGGACAATAATTTTGTCAGTGAGGAAATCCGCGCTGTCCTGGATAATGCCGCAAAGAAAAATAACTTCGCTAAATAAAAAGCGCTTCCATTTCATTATGAACATATATACTATTTATTCCGTCGCCAAAAACCCGCAAACGCGATCCTTCGCTAAAACCATCACGTGGCGGGTACTGGCCACAGTGATTACCGGAGTAATCGCGTATCTGTACACCGGCGAACTAGGCACAGCGAGTGAAATTACCCTAACTGCGGCCGCGGTGCTGACCGTAGCTTACTATTTTCATGAAAGATTTTGGCTTTGGATTAGGGGCAAGTAGAACAAGAAATAATATAAATTTGAAAGAAGTGTTAAAATAAAATCGTCTATGAAAATCGGCATTATTTTACAATCCAACAATCCGGAACATATTTGGAACACGTTCCGTTTTGGCATTACATCGCTTAAAGCCAGTCATGATGTGACTATATTTTTGATGAGCGAAGGATCCGAGCTTGATTCCATCGCCGACACGGAACATTTTGATATATCCAAGAAAGTTGCAGAGTACAAAAAATTAAAGGGAAACCTATACGCTTGTGGCACATGTTTGGAGATTCGCGGTAAAAAGGAGTCCGGGGTCTGCCCGATTTCTACCATGACGGATTTACTCAAGATGGTTGAAGAGTCGGATAAAGTGCTCGTGTTCGGATAAGAAGTTTTGTTAAGCAATTATGACTCGGTGTAATTTGCTTAACATTGCTCGAGTTAAGCAAATCGTCCCACGCTCTCAAATTTGGTTTTACGGCTCGTCAGTGTCTCAATTGGTGCAAAGCTCTTACCCTCGGTACAAAGCTCGCCACAAGGGCAACCAAGTGGGAAATCAGGGGTTACAGGTTTTCGTACTTGGCCAACAATCCTTTCATCTGGTCTAAAACCACGGTAGGATATTTATACTCCTCCGCCCAGTCAAAAGTTCGAAAATCGTTGAGCAGGGCGAGCCAGATTAAAAAATCGCCAAATTGGCGATTTTTTGGTAAAATGAAAATATATGAAATTGAATTTTATACCAAAAACCAGTTTGGGTAGATGGTCTGTGTGGTTACAGTCGTTTTTTTTGGTCGGTGTCGGTATTTCCGCATTGCTTGTCAACGGCCTCGGTCTATTGTCTTATGATAATCGCTGGTGGGATAGCACCATTCCAGTCATATTTTCCGCTTCCATCGTCGCTTTTGTGTTGGGTTTGAGAGCGATACGAAAATACAGGGAATCTTCTGTTCTCGTCTATATTTCAACCGGTATAGGCTTGCTCACAATCCTTTTTATCCCTCTGCACAGCTTATTTATCAGTGATTAATATATTTTAAATATTTTTATGAACGAATCAACGCAATACGCAGAACTTATTAAACCATCATGGTCGCCACCGAGCTGGCTTTTTGGTCCGGTATGGACTTTTCTTTATGTTTTAATCGCAATTTCCTTTGGCAAGGTATTTTGGATGGCTGCCAAAAAAGAGATTGCTTTGATTGTCGCTTTGCCTTTCGTCCTAAACTTGATTTTTAACTTTGCGTTTACGCCGCTGCAATTCGGACTCAAAAATAATCTTTTGGCGGCGATAGATATTTTGTTCGTTCTTGGCACGCTTATATGGGCAATGGCGGCTATTTATCCGCACGCCCGCTGGATTACATACATCCAAATTCCGTATTTGCTCTGGGTGTCGTTTGCGACAGTTTTGCAACTAACCATTACTTATTTAAATAGATAGACGGCACGCCAGTTTCACTGGCACGAAATTCGGCGGCGGCGGAAAAGCGAGGGCGGGCAAAAATTCCTTCCCCCCCAACCCCCTTCCTTTTTGCCCGCCTCCGCCAAAGGCGAACAGGCGATCTAAAAGTTTTTCAAAATTCAGTGTTCGGATTTTCGCTAAAAAAAGTTCGGATTTCGTTCAGCGTTCGGAGCAGATATTTTAACTTCAAAGTAGCACGTCGGTAGCGTCCACCTAACCTAACCGCTTTGACGCTAAGCGCCAAGTGTTGCGTTAGATTCTGAAATCAAATTTACAAATAATGAAATAGAATATAATTGGGTGCTGGACAATATGCGGCATAACCGGCCTTGAGTTCACAGCATTGACAAATCATAAAAAATAAGTAAAATAGAACAGTCGCGCGTTCCGCGCAGATTTACCAACGAAGCCTCATCCGAGGCGATGGAGTCGGCAATGACCGAACTGGAAAAACTCACCGAGGCCAGGGAGTGGCTGAAAAAGAGGTTCGCCGGGTTCGTACCGCTCATCGTCATCACGGCGGGTTCGGGGCTTGGCTGGCTCGCCAACCTCCTGAAGGGCAAGCATTCGTGCAAGTTTTCCAGCGTCCCGCACTGTCCGGTTGCCCGCGCCACCGGCCACGCTGGACGCCTGTGCTGGGGCAAGCTGGCGGGCATTCCGGTCGTCATCCTGCAGGGTCGCGTGCACTACTACGAGGGGTTCACGATCCATGAGGTCGTGTTCCTCACCCGGCTCATGATCATGATGGCGAAGGGCAAGCTCTTCTTCATTCTCACTCACGCTACCGGAGCCGTGACGCGGAACCTCGAGGCCGGCGATATCGTCGCCGTGCGCAGCCATATCGCTTCGGACTGCCCCGACCCGACGGCGGGGCCAGACGCGAAGGAGCTCGGCACCGAGTTCCAGCCGATGGGCGACGCGTACAGCCCGCGCCTGCTGGCGCTCGTCAAGCGGTGCGCCCTCAAGGTGGGCGTGACACTCCACCGCGGCGTGTCCTACTTCAAGCCGGGGCGCACCTACGAGTCGGAAGCCGAGGGCGAGATGATGCGGCGGGTGGGAGCGGACGTCGCCACGATGTCCACCATCCCCGAAGTCACCGCCGCCGTCCACATGGGCGTGAAGCGCGACGAGAAGGGTCAGAGCCCGTGCGGCGTCACGGCCGAAGTTGAGGTGCTGGACCTCGCTTTGGTCACCGACATGGTGGCCGGCCTGCGCCAGACGAGCGTGCCGCTCTCGCACCAGGAGGTGCAGATGGTCGCCAACCAGATGAAGAGGCGGTTTGGCCGGCTGGTCATCGAGACGGTGGCGCAGATCGCGCGCCTCTGCCGCTAGGCGCGAAGTTTCCATCACCAAGCGACCCCCGGTGTGCCACTGGAAGGCACCGGGGTAAAAGGAGAAGTGCAAAACTTCCAGTCTCTCTAAAGCAACTCATTCACCGGCTGGCGGATTGGGTTGTTTTTATTTATCTATTTTTATAATCCGGCACTTTATTTCTTTCCCCGCCAATTTTATTATTATCTCTTCGCCGGCTTTGTGTCCAATGAGCGCTGACCCAAGAGGGGAGAGGTGCGAAATAATCCCTTTTTGCGGGTTAGTTTCGGAAGAGCCGAGAATTCGGTAGGTTTTTTCTTTTCCGTCATTTTCAACGGCAACCGCGTGTCCGATTTGAACGGTATCAGTTTGCTGTTCCGGTGTAATGATAGCGGCTTGATTTATTTGTCGTTCCAGGTTAAGAATCCCGTCATTGATGCCCCGCAGGCGCCCTTTGGCCAACTGATATTCGGCATTTTCCGAGAAATCGCCCAGTTCAGCCAGCCGCGCGACTTCGGCGGCGGCCTGGGGCTGGCTGGTTTTGAGCCGAGCTAATTTATTTTTGAATTCGGCCAGTTTATCCGTTGTCATAAGCGGATCGGGGGCCATTTGACTGAATTTTCCCGGTTTTCTATAAGGAGTGCGCATGCCTTATATACTAGCATTTTTTTATTCTTTGGCAAACCGATGAACGCGGTGTTGTTGAATTAGGGATTTTTTGTTAGAATACTTCTACGCTCAAGAATTATTTTTAACCATAAAATCTATGGAAAATAAGAAGCTTTTTTTCGCTATCAAACTTTTGGCGATAACCGGTATCGTTTTAGCCGGTTATTTGCTGGTGGAGCAGTTTATGCCAGCCACCGCTTTCCGGCCCTGTACCATCAATAGCACGGTGAATTGCGATGCCGTTATTTCCGGCCCGATTGCTAAAATATTTGGCATCCCGACCCCGCTGTATGGTTTATTGGGTTACATCGGCATACTGCTGGGAGCGATTTTTTTCAAACGGAAATTAATTTTAGGTTTAGCAATTTTTGGCGCGCTTTTCTGCCTGTGGATTTTTTATAGAGAAATTTTCCAATTGCGCGTCATTTGTCCGGTCTGTATTCTCTGCCAAATAGTGATGCTTTCAATTCTGGGTTTAGCGGTGGCCGCGAATGTTAAAAATAAAATACCACCGCCGTCTGCGGCCTGATTTTTATGCTGGCGATTTTGCTTGTTACTTTCGGTTCGTGCCTGGCCGAGTTTTCTGGTTCAATCGGGAAACATGAAGTAGAGAGCGGGCGGCAAAGCCTTTTTTTGATGGGGTTTCTTCAGCTTTTCGCCGGCGTTTTGATATTTTCAATATTGATTTTTTTAAAACCAAGTCTGTTTGTTTTCAGCTGGTTTTCGCTCCCCACTTTTATTGCGCGCGCCATTCTGGAAGTTGTTTTGGCGCATATAAGCATTATGGCCATTACCACAGCCGATCGGAGCACTTTTAGTTTTATACGTTTGGGCACCGTGCCTCTGCTTTTTATAGCTGACATTGCCCTGGGCTTTCATCTTCGTCCGACCCAGTTTGTCGGTTTGGCGCTTCTTGCTATTACTTTATTGTTGATTTTTGTCGCTCCTTCTGTCAGTAAGAAGGGAATGGGGTTAGTTAGTTTGAGCATGATCATGGCCGCGGCCACTATTTCGCTGTATAAGTATAACATCTCTCGTTTTAATTCGGTATTAGCTGAGCAATTTATCATTTATCTAATTATACTGGCGTATTTCTTTATTCGCGTTTGTTGGCATGATGGCCGGCACTCTTTACGGCTGTTTATGAAACCGCTGTATTTGTTGCAAGCGGCCGCCCAGGGGTTGGGCGGCGTGGCCGAGAGCTACGCTTATTCCTTGGCTCCGGCGTCTGCTGTATTGACTGCCAAGCGATCTTCGGCGGTTATGTTCGCCATCGCATCCGGTTCGTTATATTTTAAAGAACGGCATATCTTGATAAAATTGGCCATCCTTATTTTGTTGGTTGGAGGGTTAATTCTGCTGGCGCTATAGTTTTGAGCGGTGATTTGGCAAAATATAAATAAAGTGTTATGTTTACTGGCATTATCGGCGCCACGGCGCTGGTTAAGAAAAATGAGAAACAAAAAAATGACGGCGGCGGCCGGCTCGCGGTCGTGAAACCGCGCGGTTGGCGTGTAAAGACTGGAGAAAGCGTGGCGGTGAACGGGGTCTGTTTGACGATAATTAGCCTTAGCCGCGGTTTGAATTTTGCGTATATGCCGGAAACCGCGGCGTGTTCAACTATTGAAAATTTACAAGCGGGCGAAGTGGTTAACCTAGAACAAGCGTTGCGATTAAACGACCGGTTGGATGGGCATATAGTACAAGGACACGTTGATACAATCGGTGATATTTCATCGTTCAGCGAAGACGGCGACTCTCATGTTTTGAAAATAACCCCGCGCGACCCGGGTGTGTTGCGTTGGGTGGTTGAGAAAGGGTCGGTGGCGGTTGATGGTATTAGTTTGACCGCAGTGAAAGTGGCGGGTAGCTGGTTCACCGTTAATATTTTGCCTTTTACGTGGCAAGAAACAAACCTTTCCACCAAGAAAGCGGAGGATAAGGTAAATATTGAAGTTGACGTGTTAGCAAAATATGTAGAAAAAATGTATGCAGGTAAAAAATAAAGAGAAAATTATTTTTGACGGACGCGGATTAAAGGTGGGCCTGGTGGCGGCGCGTTTTAATACGGATATAACGAAAGGATTAACCGCCTCGGCGTTGCGGTATTTGGCGGAATGCCGTGTCGCGAAAAAAAATATCGTCGTCGTGTCGGTGGCTGGCAGTATGGAAATTCCCTATGCTCTCCAAAAATTAGCCAGCGTCAAGCGATTTGACTGTTTGGTCGCGCTGGGATGCGTGGTGAAAGGGGAAACTCCCCACTTTGATTATGTCTGCAAGACCGCTCAAGAAGGTGCGCTCCGCGTGTCGCTTGATTTTCATATTCCCGTAGGCTTCGGGGTTATTACGGTTAATAGTTTAGAGCAGGCGAAAGCGCGGGTGCATTCAGGCGCCGATGCGGCCAGCGCCGCTTTAGAATTGGCTTTGCTGTAAAAGCTGATTTGGATTTGTTTACTCGTATCTTAACGCTTCAATCGGATTCAACGACGCGGCGCGGCGGGCCGGATAAAACCCGAATATAATGCCAATTAGCGCGGATACGCCAAAGGCCAGCGCCACCGAACGGATGGATACGCTGGTCGCGATGCCGGCAAATTGCGACACGCCAAACGAAATCAACCACCCGAGGGCGACGCCGATTACGCCACCGATGAACGTGAAGGAAACGGCTTCAATCAAAAATTGCAGACTGATGTCGCGTCGCCGCGCGCCAATCGCTTTGCGCAGTCCGATTTCGCGGGTGCGTTCCGTCACCGTGGTCAGCATCATGTTCATGATGCCGATGCCGCCGACTACCAGCGAAATTCCGGCGATGGATGCCAAAAATAACGTGAATGTTTGCGTGACTTGCGTCAGTGCCCCCAAAATATCTGCTTGTGATACTACGGAAAAATCCGGAGCGTCCGGTTCAACACGATGTTTTATCGCCAGTTGCGTCGTAATTTCCTGTTGCACCAGTGGCATCAATTCTTTTTTCGCGACACTCACTCCGATGGTGGACAAAAAATCAACCCCGGCTAGAATTTTTTGCATGGTGGCAAGCGGCACGAATACCACATCGTCCGGGTTGAAAAATCCGGCGCTCCCTTTTGGCTGAAGCACGCCGATCACGCGAAAATTGACGCGATTGATGCGCACGGTTTTGCCTAACGGGTCATCCTCGCCAAAAAGATCGCGCGCCACAGTCGGCCCTAACACAGCCGTCTTGGCAAGCGAACGACTGGACGTTTCCGCGATAAACGAGCCGTTACCGACAATAATATTGCGCGCTTCAGCATACGTCGGTTCCACGCCAATCACCGTAGAATTTGTATTATTGCCGGCTTCCGACGTTAATTGGAAGCGCCGGTTTAACTCCGGCGATACGGCCGCGACGCCGGCTATATCGCGCAATACGGCGATGTCCTCATTTTTTAATGACTGCGCCGAGCCGCGACCCGACGAAACCACGCCGCGGCCGGGCTGGATAAATCCGGGCATGATAGTTAATAAATTAGAGCCGAGCCCCTCAATGCTGGATTGAATGGTTTTTTGCGCTCCCTGTCCGATAGACACCATGGCGATGACCGAGGCAATACCGATGATGATGCCTAAAATCGTGAGACCGGAGCGGACTTTATTCGCGGACAGCGATGTATACGTTTCTAATGCGAGATCGTGCGGTGTCATACGCGTCGTTGATTATTTTTTTTATCTTCCACAATAGCGCCGTCGCGGATGATAATAACACGTTGCGCGTATTCCGCAACAGACGGTTCGTGCGTAATAAGCACCACCGTCCGTCCGAGCTGTTCGTGCAAACGTTGAAAAGTCGCCAGCACTTGCTCGCCAGTTGCGCTGTCTAAATTTCCGGTCGGCTCGTCGGCTAAAATAAGAGACGGATCGTTCACGAGCGCGCGCGCTATGGCGACACGCTGTATCATGCCGCCGGACAGCTGGTTAGAACGATGTTCCCAAAAAGATTCTGGAAAAGCCGCGTCACGCAGTGCGCGTTCCGCGCGCGCCGCGCGTTCCGCCTTCGGTGTGCCTCCGTATACTAGAGGGAGCGTAACATTGCGCAAAACGCTGGCGCGCGTCAGCAGATTGAATGATTGAAATACAAAGCCAATTTTGCTGACGCGTATGCGCGCGAGTTCATCATCGTTCAGGCGCGACACATCATTGCCGTTGAGTTCATATGTCCCGGACGTTGGCGTATCCAGACAACCTAGAATGTGCATCAGGGTGGATTTACCGGAGCCTGATGGCCCCATTATGGCCACAAATTCTCCATCATTCACTGTAAAACTAACGTTTTTTAGAGCCTGGAACTCCGAATCATCTCCGTTCCGGTAGCTTTTTGTGACATTGGTAATTTTGATCATAACTAATTTCGGCTGCCGCCGCTCACACCGCGAAATGATCCGCCGCCAGTTTGGAATAGGCTCGGCGCGGCCGGCGCGGTTTTAGCAGATGCCGCCAGGATAGTTCGGACCACTATTTGGTCGCCTTCCTTTAAACCGGAGGTAATCTCGGTATCAGTATCGTTGGTAAGGCCAATTTGGACTAGACGCCGCTTCGGCGGAACGGCCGATGGCGCGTTTCGGTTATTTTTACCTCTAGCGAGAGGGGCGTCAAACATTTCAACGTAGTGAGCGCCATCTTGCGTTTTTATGGCGCTGTTCGGCGCCATAAGCGTGTCTGGTTTTGTATCAGTGATAATCGCGGCGCTGACGCTCATGCCCGATTTGACGCGTTCATCTTGCGTGTCAAAAATAATTTTTACGTTATAACTAACCACCCCTTGCGCCACCGTGCCGAGGGTATCAATTTCGGCCACTTTGCCGGTAATTTTCAAATCGTCAATGGCGTCAAAAGTGACGGCGGCTTTTTGTCCGATTTTAATTTTAGCGGCGTCAACTTCATTGAAAGATATTTGCGCCATCTGTTGCGTCGCCACGAGGGTGGCAAGAGCCGAGGCAGCGCTTGCTTGGTCGCCTAATTTGACGTAGAGTTTGGCGATAACCCCGGCGATAGGGGCGCGCACGGCATAATCAGCGAGAGCGGATTTGGCATCAGCGAGAGCGGCTTCCCGCTGGCGCACATTTAATTCCGCTGACCGTATATCAAGCGCGTCTACCCCCGATTTTAACTTTTCCAGTGATTGGGTTTTTTCCGTGATGGTTCGATCGGCGGCGATAATGCTTTGTTGGTCAGTTTCAATGGTTCGTTTGGCGGAAAGAAGACTGGCGACGTGGGTATCGGCTTTGTCGGTATAGCTATTCAAAGCGGTGAGATGAGTATCAGCGAGGGCGCTGGGTTTTTGATTATGTTCGGTGGTCCGGTCTTCGTAGAATTGAATCAAATTGGTAATGCTTTTGACGGCCGCGTCAATATTTCTCGTCGTTTCGTATGTTTCCGCGATCACGGCTTCTATTTTCGTTTGGTCGGAAAACCGGCTTATTGTCTTATAGCCGTTAAAATTTTTATCATAAGCGACGCGCGCCGTTTGGTAGTCATTGTACGCGTTGTCATGATAAAGAGTTACTCCGCTATCGTAGCTTCGGACGGCATCGGCATAATAGTCAATGTTTGACTGGCTGGGAGAATAATTTGTTCCGAGCAGTATATTGCGCAAGCTGGTCATGATTCCCGGCAGGTCAAGGAAAGCGCTGGCGACGCTGTTGTAGCCGTCGTTATAGGTTTTAACCAAATCATCTTGAGCGGTTTGTTTTGTTTCTTTGGCTTGGGCCAGCGCATTTTCCGCTTGAGTAACGGATAGCCGGTCGGCCGGTTGAGTTAATTTTTGCAGAGACAGCCGGGCGCTTTCTAAATTCATTTCGGCGTCGCGCACGGTTTTATTGGCGTTTTCCGCGTCTAGTTGAGCCAAGATCGCGCCGGCTTTAACCGTTTGTCCTTCCTTGATGGGAAGTTTAAAAACATCGCCCGAAGCGCGGGGTTTCACATCCACTTGGTTTGAAGATGAAACTTGTCCGCTCCCATCAACAGTTATGGCAATTGTTCCTTTGGCGACTGTAGCGACAACATACCGCGGCGATTCTGCCGGCCTCAAAGAACGATAGGCTCCGTAGCCAATCCCTAAAATAATAATGCCAGTTATAATCACAGTGCTTTTCTTTTTGAAAATACTTAGAAAAAAGGCCATAGTTAGAGAAATTAATTGTCGGCCAAAACGGCACGCAGACAATCGCGGAAAGCGTTTGTTTTGATTGAAAACACGAATTATTCGTCTAGTATGTCCGTTTACGTGTTTTTTGTCAACGCGCGGTGGACAGGCGCGCTATATTGTGGTAGTATGCCGGCATATGACGCAGGAACTATTAAAAACAACGGTTTCAGGCTTTCAAACTCTAGGGGTAGCGCCCAAACTGCTGGAAGCGCTGACACGATTGAAGCTCATTACGCCCTCGCCAATTCAACATCAGTCTATTCCCGTGGCTATGGAAGGCAAAGATATTGTCGGCATAGCGCAAACCGGAACAGGAAAAACGCTGGCTTTTGGTTTGCCGATGATTCAGCGTTTGGGTATTTATCACGGTCAGGGTTTGGTTTTGGTGCCGACGCGCGAGCTGGCTCTTCAAGTTGAGGAAACTTTGCAAAAAGTCGGGCGAAATATTGGTTTTAAATCGGCCGTGATCATTGGAGGCGCTTCAATGAATCAACAAATTCAGGCTATCCGCCGCCAGCCGCATGTGATTGTCGCCACCCCGGGGCGTTTAGTAGACCATTTGGAGCAGGGGACAATTAAGCTTAACCAAATAAAAATTGTGGTGCTGGATGAAGCCGACCGTATGTTTGATATCGGTTTTGCTCCGCAAATTAATCGGATTTTGAAATTGATTCCGAAAGAGGGTCGGCAAACGATGCTTTTTTCGGCGACCATGCCGCCGGAGGTGGTGAAAATGGCTGGAGCGCATTTGTCTTTGCCTTTGCGCATTGAAGTAGCCCCATCCGGCACGGCGGCTGCCAAGGTAGAGCAGGAAATTTTTATGGTGAGCAAAGAATTGAAGTTACAGCTTTTGGAAAAATTATTGAACGATTATAAAGGAACGGTGCTGGTTTTTTCTCGTACTAAACACGGCGCCAAGAAAATCGCGGTCGTGGTTCGGCATATGGGGCATCCGGCGGCGGAAATCCATTCCAATCGTTCGCTAGCCCAGCGGCGGGAAGCTCTGAATGGATTTAAAACTGGGAAATACCGCATTCTCGTGGCGACGGATATCGCCGCGCGCGGTATTGACGTAACCGGCATTGAACTGGTCGTGAATTATGATTTACCGGATAATTCCGAAGATTATGTGCACCGCATTGGCCGCACCGGCCGAGCCGGTTATGCCGGCCGGGCGGTTTCGTTCGCGACACCCGACCAGCGCGGAGATATCAAAAGCATTGAGCGTTTGATTCGTAAAACTCTGCCCGTTAAAGCTTTGCCGGTTTTACCGCCGCGCCGCCTGCCGCCCCCATCGCCTATGGGTAACCGGGAGCAAAGTCCATTTCATAGTCCAGGCCCGCGTCGCGGCGGTCAGGGTCAAGGGCATGGCGGCCGCGGGCGTTTTGATCGATCACGCCGAGGCCCGAAGAGATTCTAGCGCAACAGCGCTAGTGATTAATTAAATGAAAAATTATTTGTTCTAATTTTTTAGGTTCATCCGTGCCTATTCTGTACGTTTTACCATTTTTCAGTTTTATTTCAACTGCATCAAAACCAGAAACATTGTAAATCCACATCTTGGGCCAAAACCAAACCCTGATTCCCCATCCATAATACCAATGATTCCTTACGGTTTTAGCGGATACTATATCATTAAGTAAAAACCCTTTTTTATAAATACTGTAGCCAAATTTAATTCGTAAATATTTTTCATCAATAATTACTTGGAGTGACACAAAGGAAGCAAGAATAAATATGATTAATGCCATTATGGCAGTAACGGCAAAATTTGTGCCGGAGTAGTACGAGGGAGGTTCTGCCCGAGCTGTAATATAAGCCCAGGCGAAAAGTACCAGTACGACCAGTGTAACAGCTAGCATCAGGTAACTAATTTGAGTATGTTTGTATTTCATAAAATTGATATTGGTTTGATCCCAGAATCTAACGTATGTAATAAACTTCCGAAGTTTTTAACTTGTGTAGTTGAGAGGTCAGACATGGCTTCACGACTGCATGTGCCAAACTATAACGAAGTTTTAAATTTAATTTGTCTGGATGTAAAAGTTCGCGAAGGATTGTGTTGTCCCCAGCGATAAATTCTTCACAATTTTGTAAGTCTTTAATTATCATAGGCGAAATAATTTCAGCTAACTACCTTTATGCCAACTCGTTGAAAAATTGGCTAAAGTATGATAAAACTTTTTAAGAAATACGACTATAGCCATAGAGGGTATGGCCGGTGTTTATTTTATCAATAAAGATGGAGGGTGGCAATACGTTTGAAAGTTTGATGGGAGAATTGAGAATACCCAAATGAATTACCCTGCGCTCTTGGCGCAGGGTAATTCATTGAAGAATTTTTGCGTTTTTTTACTGGACAATCTGTCCCTTGCCTTGAGTAATTTTCTTGCCGAGAACGCGTGTGCGGATGAGATTAATCTTGCCGTTTTCAATAGCGGCGATGTCGCCGGTGATAGTTGAGTTTTTGGAGGTGATCTCCACGTTTTGGCGCGCGCGCGCGAAAGTAGTGGTAGAGTTTTCTAAAATGATTTTGGCATTGCCCCAGCTCCACGGCAAATCAGCAATTTCGGAGTTTTTGAGGACCAGCGTGTTTTCGTCGCCTACCATCGGGCTCCAGGCTTTGACCGCGGTATTCACTAGATGGATTTTCATATTGCGGTCCCAAAATTGAGCCGTCGTCTGCGAAAAACCGAATTTATCATCAACATAATACCCCGGGCGCAAATTTTCAAAGGTGGCGGTGGCGCCCACCCACGGATAAACAACGGAGAAGCCGACAGTAAGACCTTCGGTATCGTGGATAGTGACATTGCTGGTCGGGTAAATAGTGACACCCCATTCCGGCGCGACTGCGTTCGTGATTTTCAATTTTAAGCCGATGTTGCGGTCGTCATAGCCGGGGAAATTATAGGCGGTGATTTTCTTGGGGAATTGTTCGTTAATAATAGCGCCGCCGCTTAAACTTAAATTAAGGGCGACCCGCGCCGATTTATCAATAGTGACGTCCGCTTGATTGGCTACGCTCGCCGTAAACAAGGCTTTGTTAATAACCGCCTTGGCGTTGCCGGTGATTTCGTGATACACGTTGGCGTCGCCGTCGTTTTTGGCAACTTTTAGTGCGTTGATGTAAAGTTCAGAATAGTCGGCGAATTTCCAAACGATCCATGGGCTGAAGCCGGCTTCGGAATTTTTGATAATGACTTGAGCGTATTGCCCGGCGTCTAGACGCGGGACAACGCCGCCGGTATTGCGCTGTTCAAAATATGAGTTGGTAATGATAAGCTTGGCGTTGTCTTTCAAAGTAATATCGCCATTTTGGATATAGTGAGTATTTTTAATTTCTAGAATGTCCGTACCGCTCAATACGATCGGTTCGTTATGAGTGATTGTCCGCGCATATTGTTTTACGCCTAGAACGGCGGTTGGGGCAGTAATTGGGGAGGTGATGGCCGGACGAACCATCGCGCCGGTTGGCAAAAAAATTGCTGACAGAACCGGGGACGGTTTGATTATTTTTTTTACTGCGGTTTTACGCGCGACAACATGGGCGGCCGGCAGTTTGGCGGCGGATTTGCGGACGGTAGCGGCGAACGTTTCCGCGGGGAATGTTAACATTGCCGCGGCGCCAACGAGAAATAACGAACCAATTATTTTAGCGGTTATTTTTTTAGCTGTCATAATTGTTTATTGAAACCGAATAAATACTTGAAAAACAGGGAATTATAGCATAATTTATCGTTTTTGTCAAGAGTTTGTTTTGATTTTGGCCATAAAATGGCTTAAACAAGGCAAAAATTGTTAGTTTTCTGTGGATAATTTTTTCCTTAAATTTAATTAACGTGCTATATTATATCTTATGAAAATTGCTTCAAAATTTTCGTCAAAGGCGCAAATTATAAGCGCGGCTTTTGAGGCCTCGCAAGATCATATTATAATTACAGATGAAAATGCCAACATTTTGTATGCCAATAAGGCGGTGGAAGAGAATACTGGTTTTTCTTTGTCGGAAGTGATTGGGAAGAATCCTTCAGTTTTGTGGGGAGGCCACATGCCAGAAGAATTTTATCAGCGCATGTGGCATATTATTAAAGTTGACAAGAAATCGTTTGTTGATGAAATTCATAATAAAACGAAGGGTGGTGCCAATGTTATCGTGAACGCCGCGGGGTATTCGCCGAAAATTCAGGGGAAAGTGCGGGGGTTTTGAAGAGCGACCGCAATTATTATTATTTTTCTTGCCAGGACAACGGTATCGGCATTCCGAAAACGGAGCAGAAGGACATATTTTCTAAATTTTTTAGAGCGAACGTGGTTTGGTGTGGTAGTTGTTCTTGCGGTATTTCTTCGTTTGGCGGGCTAGGCGGCGGCCGACCAGCGTATTTTTTTTGCTTTGTTTCAGGCGCGCTTTGAGGGCGGTATTCATAAAGTGAAAAAGAGTTTTTAAGTATCAGTTAGTATACTATAAAGAGAAGAAAAAGGCAAGCGGCCGTTTCTTTTTTCTGGTTATTTGTGGTATTATGAAAGGCATGAAAAACATTGACGCTAATTTCCCCACTATTTTAGTGATTTTCGGCGCCACCGGCGATCTGATGGAAAAAAAGATCGTTCCGGCTTTGTTTGATTTGTATTGGCAGAAAAAATTACCAGCTCTATTTCATATTATCGGTTTTTCTCGCCGCGATTATTCCGCCGGACAATTTCAGGATCATATTGCCGGGATAATTTTGCGTTACGCCGGGCTGGTCGTGCCGACTGAAGAAGTGAAAAATTTCATAAAATTGTTTGCGTTCCGGCGCGGCCGTTTTGAAGCCGTCGCTCGCTATGAAGAGCTGGCCCGCCATCTTGGGCGGGTTGACGGGGAATGGAAAACGTGCGCAAATAAGCTTTTTTATCTGGCGGTTCCCCCCGAGCACGACAAAATTATTTTGGAAAATCTCTCCTCCGCCAAGCTGACTCTGCCCTGCAGCCAGGAAGAAGGCTGGACCAGAGTGATTGTTGAAAAGCCGTTCGGCAAAGATTTTAAAACTGCCCAAGACCTTGACCGCACGTTGGGCCGATTGTTCAAAGAAATTCAAATTTATCGTCTGGATCACTATTTAGCCAAAGAAATGCTGGAAGAGATAATGAATTTTCGTTTTGCCAATAATTTATTTGAGGATCATTGGTCCAATCGTTCTATTGAATCCATCGTTTTGCGTTTATACGAGAAAATCGGCGTAGAAACTCGCGGCGCGTTTTATGACGGCGTCGGCGCTTTGCGCGATGTCGGGCAGAATCACTTGTTGCAAATGCTGGCTTTAATAACAATGGACGCGCCTGCCAGCCTTTCCGTTTCCGCCATCCGTGAAAAACGCGCCGCTGTCTTGCGTACTCTGGCCGCGCCGACGTTCGCGGATATTAAAAAAACCGCCCGGCGCGCCCAGTATGCCGGCTACACAGCTATTCCGGAGGTGAACCCGATGTCCACCACGGAAACATTTTTTAGAGTTGAGGCCAAACTGGCGGGAGAGCGCTGGCGCGGGGTGAAGATTTTTTTAGAGAGCGGCAAAAGGTTGGGGGAACAACGCAAAGAAGCGGTGATTACCTTCAACCATCCGCACCCCTGCCTCTGTCCGCCCGGTGGCCGGCATTTTAACAACCAGGTTATTATTAGCCTCGAGCCGGAAGAGAAAATTTTAATTACTTTCCGCGCCAAAAAACCGGGGCTAGAGCTCGCGCTGGAAGAGCGCTCTTTTAATTTTATGCTTAGGGAAAGTAAGGAGCAGGCGCAATATGTTGAGCAGTACGCGAAATTGTTATTTGACTGTATCAAAGGCGATCAGACGCTTTTTGTCAGCACCTCTGAAATTGACGCCATGTGGAAATTTATTGATCCCATCAGCCGGGCCTGGCAGAAGAACGCCTCGCCGCTTTTAAGCTACGCGCCTGACTCGGCCGATATTGCCGAGCGAGTTTTGGAAGTTTCCGGCCAGCCGTTTATTGCTAAAACAATCGGCATCATCGGACTGGGGAAAATGGGCGCCAATTTGGCGCGCCATCTTAACGAAGAGGGGTGGAAGGCGGCGATCTATGATCGTTCGCCCGAAAGCGTCAAAGAGCTCGCAAAAGAAGGCCCAAACGGCGCTTTTAGTCTGGCTGAATTAATTGATAAATTGCCCCAACAAAAAATTATTTGGCTCATGTTGCCCGCCGGCAAGGCGGTGGATGAAACGCTGTTCGGGCCTGACGGCGTTGCTAAAAAAATGAAACGCGGCGACATTATAATTGACGGAGGCAATTCTTATTTCAAAGACACTATCAGGCGAGCTCAAAAATTAGCCAAACAGGGAATTCATTTGCTTGATTGCGGGACGTCGGGCGGTCCGTCCGGCGCGCGCAACGGCGCGTGTCTGATGATCGGAGGCGAAAAGAAGATATTTAGAAAACTTGAAGTTTTATTTGATGATTTAGCCGTGCCGGGCGGATACCAATTTTTTCCGGGAGCGGGCGCCGGCCATTTCGTCAAAATGATTCACAATGGCATTGAATATGGTATATTGCAGGCGATAGCCGAAGGTTTTAGTATTCTTAAAAAATCAGCGTTTAAGCTGAATCTGGCTGAGGTGGCAAGTATTTATAACCACGGCAGTGTTATTGAATCGCGCCTGATCGCGTGGCTTAAAAAAGCCTTTGAATTATATGGAGCAAATTTACGCGTCATTTCCGGACAGGTGAGTGGCACAGGCGAGGGCGCGTGGACAGTCAAAACGGCCGCGGAGTTGAAAGTAACCGATAAAATCATCGCCGGAGCTTTGCGATTCAGAGAAGTTTCCCGAAAGAAACCCGATTATACCGGTAAAATAATTTCTGCTCTGCGCCAGCAATTCGGCGGCCACAGCGTGAAATTGTAATTTTTCTATGTTCCGAAACGAGGTTATTGTCTTCGCGGCCGACTATCTCATCGTCATTATAGCGCTTCTTGTTGTTTTTTTTTGGTGGCGGCAAACGAAAGCGCTGAAGAAGGAAATTATCTGGCGCGCCGCCATTTCTTTTCCAATTATTTTTATTATCTCAAGAATAATGGGTGCGCTGTATTACAATCCGCGGCCATTCGTGCTTCTCAATGTAACCCCGTTCGTGGCGCATATAGCCGACAATGGTTTTCCTTCCGACCATACTCTGCTTAGCGCGGCGTCGGCCGCGCTGGTATTCAGTTTCAATAAAAAGTGGGGGGCGGTTTTGTTTATTCTCGCTATTCTTGTCGGCGTCGGCCGGGTGGCGGCGCTGGTGCACCATCCCGTGGACATATTGGGCAGTTTAGCCGCCGCGAGTGTTGCCATGGTGGCGGTGTATTATGCCGAACGATTTTCCAAACAGCGCCGCTTGCAAATGCCAAATAAAACCCTATAATCCAGCCCCTAACTAACTGGCAGTATGTTGCCGACGCCAGCCGTAAAAGCAATTCATCAGGCTCTGCAAACTATTTATTCCGATAGCATCGTTCTTTTAGGAGGCAGCTATTGGACCGGGGAGGCGGGAAAGAACAGCGATTTAGATTTTTACATTCTACGTGGCTGGCGGCATTTCTTTGTCTACAAAAAATATCTTCCGGCGGTAAAACAATTAAAACAGCAATATCGCGGCACGGCCATTAATTGCCTGGTCATGCCGCGTTTTTTTTATGAACGGGGCTGGTATTTTACCGCCGGAGAAACTGTTGGCGGCGCGGTCTGGCAGTCGCCGTTGAATACAAAAATTGTTTTTCGGAGCGCCGTTAAATTGGCTTACTGGAACTATGTTTTATATCTAACGGCCAAAAGGCCGGCGGAGAAACAATTCACGCTGGCCAAAATGGCCCAACACTTGGCTGTTGCCAAGGCGCTTTTGGTAGAAGCTTTACCCTGTCGCAAGGGTTTCGCGGCATCGTTTCTTCTTGAGCAATTATCTTTAGCGGGCATCTCTTGGAACCCGGTAAAGGCCATGCTTACAGCCAAAAAAAATGGCGCGGTGTTATCTTTTTTGGAACTAGATCAAATGTCGCGGCAACTGCTCGCGTTGGCCGAAGGGATTTTTTTATCTGGTCGGCGCCATTGGCGTTTTTCTTTGGCAAATTACCTTATTTATAACGGAAAATTTTTATGCCATAAAAACCCCTTGTTTTTATTCAAAAATCCTGATAAAATGATCGTTGATCGTCTGCGCGGCGAGTTGGAGAATAAAATGGATTTAATTAAATTGCGCGCGGAGCTGGGCACTGTCGTTTTTCCGGTAATAATGGTTTAAATAACTAATTGTCATTCTGAGTGAAACGAAGAATCTCTGTCCGTTCGCCAATTAAGACAGAGATCCTTCACATTCGTTCAGGATGACAGTAAAAAATATGAACGAAATTATTTTTGATATTGAAACGCAAAATACGTTTGCCGACGTGAATAACGATTTCAGCAAACTGAAAATTTCCTGCGTTTCCATTTATCGTTACGAAACCGGCGACTACCAAAGTTTTGAAGAACATGAACTGGGGAAATTGTGGCCGATTCTGGAAAAGGCGGATCGGATTATCGGCTACAACAGCGAGCATTTTGATTTACCGATTATGAATAATTATTATTTAGGTGATTTATCCAAATTGACGCATCTTGATTTGATGACTGAAGTAAAAAAGAATCTTGGTTTTCGCTTGAAGCTGAATGACATTGCCCAGGCCACGCTGGATAATATTGAAAAGAGCGCCGAAGGTCTGCAGGCCATTCGTTGGTGGAATGAGGGAAAAATTGACGAGATTAAAAAATATTGCGAGCAAGACGTGCGGGTAACCAAAGAGGTGTACGATTTCGGACGAAAAAATAAACAGTTATTTTATAAATCATTGACCGGAAAAATCTTGCCCTTTCGGGTTGATTTTAGTTTTCCGGCCGCCGCTTCGGCGTCGGCAAACAGAAATATCAATCTAACATTGCCATTCTAAATGACCCGCCGCCGTTCAGTATATCTTGACAATGCCGCCGCGACGCCTGTTGATCGGCGGGTGTTTGAGGCTATGCGGCCTTATTTTTACGAACATTGCGGCAATCCGTCGGCGCTTTATAGCGAGGCGCAAATAAGCAACAGCGCTTTGGACGACAGCCGGCGGACGATCGCGGAGATATTGCGCGCCCGGCCGGGTAATATTATTTTTACCAGCGGCGGCACCGAGTCAAACAACCTCGCTATTTTTGGAGTGGCGCGCGCTCATGTCAAACACGGTAAACACATTATTACTGTCGCGGCCGAGCATCATTCGGTTTTAGAGCCATTAGTACAGCTGAAAAAAGAAGGTTGGAAAATTACAATTTTGCCGGTAGACAAAAATGGTTTTATTAAAACTGAAGATGTTGTTAAAACTATTCGTCCGGATACAGCGCTTATTTCAATCATGTACGCCAACAATGAAATCGGTGCCATTCAGCCGATTGCCGAAATTGGTCGGCAGATTAGTCATTATCGCAAAGAAAAAGGGAGTGTTTACCCATTTTTTCATAGCGATGCCTGCCAGGCGGCCGGGCGCCTTGATTTGGACGTGGAAAAATTGCATGTAGATCTGATGAGCGTAAATGGCAGTAAAATATACGGGCCAAAAGGCGCCGGTTTTTTATACGCGCGCCACGGTGTTGATTTGGAGCCAATTATGTTTGGCGGCAGTCAAGAACGCCACCGGCGCGCCGGCACGGAAAATGTGCCCGGGATTGTTGGGCTGGCAAAGGCGCTGGAATTGGTTCACTTGTTAATTCCCCCCTTTTCTATTAGGGGAAGGGGCGGGGTTTCGCCGCTCGACAGACAGCGCCAGCTCACCCAGTATTTTTTTGTAAAATTACGAAAATTAGTTCCCAATCTTCAACTCAATGGCCCAGAAATAGGGGAGAGGCGGCTGCCTAACAACCTCAATGTTGTTTTTCCCGGCGTTGATGGCGAGGCGCTGGTAATTTATTTGGATAGCTACGGAGTTATGTGCTCCACTGGTTCGGCTTGCACGGCAGAGTCGCGCGAACCGTCGCAGGTGTTGAAGGCGATTGGAAAAACCCAAGCAGAAATATTTTCCAGCGTAAGGTTTACTTTAGGTAAAGGCACGACCAAGCTAGATATTGATTACACCATTCAATCTTTACAAAAGGCGCTGAAGCTGGCAGTTAAATTATCCAAATAGTTGCTTTTGCGCTTTATTTTTGCTAAAATAATGCTAGAGTATGCCGACCGGAGAACTTTTTATTGTCGCCACGCCCATCGGCAATTTGGCCGATATAACTTTTCGAGCAGTTGAGACGCTGAAAAGCGTTGATTTAGTTTTGTGCGAAGACACGCGCGTGACCAAAAATTTGTTGGATCGGTACGAAATTAAAACCCCGACTTTGAGTTATCACCAGCATAGTGATGCTAGGCGAGTAAAAGAAATTGAACAATTGCTGGCGGATGGTAAAAATATCGCGTTGGTGACCGATGCCGGCACGCCGGGGATAAGCGATCCGGGAAATCAGCTTATTCATCATTTGACATTTAGCATTGAACATTTAACATTTATTCCAATTCCCGGTCCATCTGCTGTTATTGCCGCGCTTTCTATTTCGGGTTTTCCCGTTGATCGTTTTACTTTCCTGGGTTTTCCTCCGCACAAAAATAAACGGCAAAAATATTTTAAAGAGTTAGCCCTGTTGGAGAATACAATCGTTTTCTACGAATCGGGCCACCGCATACAAAAATGTCTGGATGAACTGCGGGGAGTGTTGCCGCCGGAGAGAGAGCTGGTTATTTGCCGAGAACTGACTAAAAAATTTGAAACCATCTATCGCACGATTGTCGGTAAACTTGATCAGTTAAAAATGGACGAGAGAGGAGAATTTGTCATTGTGATTAATACTTTGTGAAAAACAATCCTTTCTATCTCACCACCGCCATTCCGTACGCCAACGCCAGCCCGCATATCGGGTTTGCTTTGGAAATTCTCTACGCCGATGTGGCGGCGCGCTACCAGTGTTTATTGGGAAACGAAGTTTATTTTTTGACCGGCACCGATGAACACGGGCAAAAAATGCTTAAAACCGCCAAGGAAGCTGGCCAGACGGTGGAAAGTTTTGCTTCCGAACGCTCGGCGGAATTTCAAAATTTAGCCGACCAGTGGAATATCACGAATACGGATTTTATCCGCACTACCGAGCCGCGGCACGAAGAGCGAGCTAAGAAATTTTGGGAAGCCGTTTTTAAAAATGGCGATATTTATAAGAAAAAATACAAAGGGCTTTATTGCGTGGGGTGCGAATCTTATAAAACCGAAAAAGATCTCATCAACGGTGTTTGTCCCGACCATCCGAACTCGCCTTCAACGATCATCGCGCTGGAAGAAGAAAATTATTTTTTTAGGCTTTCCCGCTATCAGGAGCCGTTGGAGTTTTTATTTGAGAGCCGGCCGGATTTTGTTTTTCCGGAAAGCCGCCACAAAGAGATGTACAATCTTCTTAAAGGCGGTCTTGCTGATATCAGCATTTCGCGTTCTAAAGAGAAATTATCGTGGGGCATTCCGGTGCCGGGCGACGACAGCCAGGTGATGTATGTCTGGTTTGACGCGCTCACAAATTATATTACCGCGTTGGGGTATGGCTCAACAGAAAACAAGCTCTTCAAAAAGTTTTGGCCGGGAGTGCATATCGTCGGCAAAGACATCAACCGTTTTCATTCCTTACTTTGGCCAGCCATGCTTATGGCGGCCGGCCTAGAACCGCCCAAGCAAATCGCGGTACACGGGTTTATTTATGTGGATGGCCAGAAAATGAGCAAATCGTTGGGGAATGTTATTAATCCTTTAGAGATAATTAAGAAATTTCCTCTAGACGCTGTGCGTTATTTTTTCGCGCGGGAAATTCCTTTTGAAAGCGACGGCAATTTTTCCGAAAAACAATTTATTGAGCGGTATAATGGCGATTTGGCTAATGGCATTGGCAATCTGACTAATCGTATTCTAACAATGGTGGAGAAATACAGCGACGGCAAAATTCCAGAAGTGCGGACAGCGGACAGCGGTTTGATTGATTTTCTGACTAAAGATGTTTGGCCGGGATATGAGGCTGGGATGAATAGCTGGCGGTTTGACCATGCACTAGCCGCTGTTTGGAAATTCAGCGCGTCCTGCGACCAGATAATTTCCGACAAACAGCCATGGTCGCTTGCTAAAGCCGGCAAAACAGAGGAGGTGCGCGATCTGCTTTATCATTTAGCGGAGGCGTTGCGTCATATCGCGGTAATGATCTGGCCAGTTATGCCCGAGACAGCCGAGAAACTTTTTGTTCAGCTCGGCCTAGAGGCAGGAAAAGAGCTGGCCAAGCCGCTGTCAGAGTTGCAACAGTGGGTAGATTTAACGGTAGGCAATAAAATTAACAAAGGGGAAGCATTGTTCCCTCGCATTTAGCATTTTCATTTAACATTTTGCTATGTCATTCTTTGATCTCATTCTTGCCTGCGTTATCGGCGGTTTTGTGCTGTTTGGTTTGTGGTTTGGCATTGTGGCGACGCTCGGGTCGCTCGTCGGTACAGTATTCGGGGTGTTTCTCGCCAGCCGTTGGTATGCCTTGCCAGCTGCCTGGCTTATCAATACGACCGGCTGGAATGCCAACTTTTCCAATGTTTTGGTTTTTATAATTTTGTATTTAATTATCAATCGTCTGATTGGTTTTATTTTTTATATTATTGATAAAAGTTTTTCCATTATCACGCATCTGCCGTTCATCAACAGTTTGAATCACCTGCTGGGCGGAATTTTTGGCTTTTTTGAAGGGGTAGTGGCGCTTGGCATTGCCTTTTACTTCGTCAGCCGCTTTCCGTTGAGCCCGGATTTTATGGCCCAAGCGAGCGCTTCGCGCATTGCCGCCTTTTGCGTCAGCATCGCGTCGCTGTTGTGGCCGCTGGTGCCGGAAGCGATTAGAGCTTTGCAGAACGCTTTGCAGAATCTTATTCGTTAAGTCCATATGATGATTGACACGCACGCGCACGCGCATTTTAATGCTTACCAAGATGACATGGATGAGGTGATTAAGCGCAGTTTAGACAAAGGGACAATTTTAAATTTAGTGGGAACACAGAGCGACACCAGCCGTAAAGCGGTGGAGGTGGCCGAAAAATATGATGGCGTTTATGCTAGCGCAGGACTTCACCCCGAGCATTTATTTTCCAAGCGTGTGGATGAAGAAGAATCCTCTTTTCAGTCGCGCGAAGAAAATTTTGATTACGAATATTATAAAAAATTAGCCCTACGCCCGAAGGTTATTGGAATAGGGGAGTGCGGGCTGGATTTGTATAGAATTCCGGAAGGGATGACGGCCGAACAAATGTTGCCCAAACAAAAGGAAGTTTTTTTACAGCATATCCGTTTGGCGCAAGAGTTGAACCTGCCAATGGTAATACATTGCCGTGAAGCGCACCAGTTTTTGACAGAGATCCTGAAACAGGTTCAGGGTGACAAGCCGGTTCGTGGGACAATCCATTGCTACACCAGCAACTGGCAGAATGCCGAACAGTATTTGGCCATGGGTTTTTATATCGGGTTTACCGGTGTGATTACGTTTCCACCGCAAAAAAAGAATCCAAAGGCGCAGGAGGATTTGCTGGAAGTAGTGCGAAAAATGCCGGAAGATCGGATATTGCTTGAAACCGATTGCCCGTATTTGTCGCCCGTTCCGTATCGGGGAAAACGGGGAGAACCGTGGATGGTGGAAGCTACAGCGAGCAAGATCGCGGAACTGCGCGGAATGACGCTGGAAGGAGTTTTGGCGGCCACCACAGCCAACGCTAAGCGCCTGTTTGCCAAAATTTTATAATAAAAATTATCCCCCTTGACTTTTAAGGCTCTCCACTTTATACTAATTGCGCCTTTTGAATGCTATGGCAGAACAAAATCAGCCAAAAAATGAGCGTTCCTACTACCTGTTCGCTTTGAGAATTGTCGGTGATTTTGGCGCGACCATCGCCGTTCCGGTCGTGGCGCTGTCGCTCCTGGGAAAATATCTTGATCAACGCTGGCAGACGGGTCCGTGGCTCTTGATAATCGGATTTGTCCTCTCTCTGCTTATTTCAGTGCTCATCATTTATCGCAAAGCCAAGAGATACGGGCAAGAATATCAAAAATTAAGCTAAATTATGTCTACGCTTCATATCCCGCCGCTCGCTCCCGAAACTGTTTTTCAGATTGGCGGTTTTCCGGTAACGAATACGATGGTAAACGTGTGGCTAACGATGGGAATGTTGCTGGTAATGGGGTTGTTTTTGCGGCGTTCATTGTCGCTTCGTCCCGGGAAATTACAAAATTTTTCTGAATATATTTTAGAGTCGGTGCTCGGCTATTTTGATCAGGTTACCGGCGACCGGCGCCAAACCATCCGCTTTTTGCCTGTTTCCGGCTCTATTTTCTTTTTTATTTTGCTCTCTAACTGGTTGGGTTTGTTGCCCGGTGTCGGCAGTATCACCTTTCATAACGAACTGTTGTTGCGTTCCGCTAATACCGATTTAAATTTGACTGTCGCCATGGCGCTGGTGTCGGTAGCGGCTTCACATCTTTTTGGTTTTGCGACTGTCGGTATCTTTACCCATCTCAACAAGTTCATTCAACTTGGCACTATCGTCAAAAGTTTTCGCCGAGGTCCTATTGCTATTTTTACGGCGGTGATTGAATTTGGCGTTGGATTTATTGAAATTATCAGCGAAATAGCCAAAGTGGTTTCTCTGTCCCTGCGTTTATTCGGCAATGTTTTTGCCGGCGAAGTTCTGATGACGGTAATGGCGAGTTTATTCTCCCTGCTTTTGCCGGCGCCATTTATGCTCCTTGAATTGCTGGTTGGGCTTATTCAAGCGGCAGTCTTCGCCATTCTTAGTCTTACCTATATGACGGTGGCGAGCGCGGTTCCCCATGGATCGGAAAATCATTGAGAAAAGACAGAGAGCGATTTGTTTGGTCGCTTGGTGTTTATTCTTAATGAAGTCGTCCTTCCCCTGAAGCTTTGGCTTTAAGAGAGCGAACGGACTGCTTCCCGAGGAAAATTTTATGTCACCGGAAGTCATGTTGACTTTGGCGAAAGGTCTTACGATCGCTATCGGCGGTATTTCACCAGCCTTGGCTATCGGTATGATCGTCAGCAAGGCCATGGAATCCATCGGCCGTAATCCGGAATCGGCCGGTAAAATTTTCGTGCCGATGCTATTGGGCGCCGCGTTTGCCGAAGCCATCGCCATTTACGCCTTAGTTGTCGTATTCACGCTCAAATAAATTGATTCAGCAGGTCACTGCGGTGGCCTGCTGTCCTCGGTTTATTTAAAAAAGAATGTTATTATGCAATTTTTTGACACAGTCTACGCTTCCGATGGATCGACAGAAGGCGTTCCGGCCAAAGCCGGCGTTTTAGCGTCGCTCGGAATCAACGGAGCGCTTTTGACCGCGCAGCTGATAAATTTCGCCTTAGTCGCGTGTATTTTGTGGTTTCTTATTTTGAAACCGCTCGTTAAAAAGCTCGCTGAACGCCAAAAAATGATTGACGACAGTATCGCGAACAGCAAAAAAGTGCAGGATAATCTAGCCAAGAGCGAACAGCACTTCCAACAGCGCGTAGACGAGGCGAAAGTGGAAGCCAATAAGGTGGCGGAACGCGCCGCGCAAGAGGCGGAGAGAATGGGCGTTGCCATGAAAACAAACGCGAAACAAGAAATTGAGCTTCTAGTCGATCAGGCGAAACGCAATTTTAGCATTGAACGCGACGAGATGAGGGCGGCGGTAAAAAAAGAAGCGGCGGAAATGATAACAACGGCTCTCCAAAAAATTTTATCGGAAAAAATGACTGATAAAAAAGATAAGGAGCTTATCGCTGAGATGATTAAAAAAATGGAATAGCAATATTGTCATTTTCAACTTGATTGAAAATGACAATAAAAATATGAAAAAAGACAGTATTCACGATTACGCCAAAGCCTTGTTTGAAGTGACTGATGGCTTAAAGGGCGAGGAATTAAAATCGGCGCTGAAAGTTTTTGCCGCTTTTTTGTATAAAAAAAATATTTTGAAACGCGCGCCGCAAATTGCGGCCGCCTACGAAGCGTACGCGAAGAAGCGATCCGGGGCGGTGTCAATCGTCATTACGACAGCCAGGGAGATTGACGCGAAAACAGCCGGCCAGATAAAAAAAGTTTTTGGCGAAACGGTGGAAGCGAGCCAGTCGATTGACGAAAGTTTGATCGGCGGGGTAGTTATTAAAACGGAAGACACGATTTTTGATGCTAGTTTAAAAACCCAATTGCGTATTTTACACGCACATTTAGTTTAATTTATTCACGAGTATGTCCACTAATCACATTGTTGAGGAGCTGAAGAAAAATATCGCTAGTTTTGAAAAACAGGTAAAAGTTGAAGAGATCGGAACGATTACCGAGGTGGGTGACGGCATCGCGCGCTTGCGCGGTCTTACTGCCTGCCGGGCCAGCGAGATGCTTGAATTTCCCGGCGGAACGTATGGCGTGGCGCTGAACTTGGAAGAAGAAACTATCGGCACCATCATTTTGGGAGATTACAAGCATCTTAAAGAAGGGGACACGGTAAAACGCACGGGACGCATTTTGTCAATACCGGTGGGCGATGAATTGATTGGCCGAGTGGTGAATCCGCTCGGGCAGCCCATTGACGGCGGGGCGGATTTCAAAACAAAAATATTTTCGCCAATTGAAAAAATCGCCCCCGGAGTCATGGCGCGCGAGCCGGTGAGCCAGCCGGTGCAGACCGGAATTAAGGCGATTGACGCGATGATCCCGATCGGCCGGGGCCAGCGCGAACTGATTATCGGCGATCGCCAGACCGGTAAAACGGCCGTCGCGGTTGATACTATTTTGAACCAAAAAGGCCAAAAAATGATTTGCGTGTACGTGGCTATTGGCCAAAAGGAGTCTAAGGTGGCTCGCTTGGTGCAGAAGCTCAAGGAAGCCGGCGCAATGGATTACACCGTCGTCGTTAGCGCCGGCGCTTCGGACGCGGCCTCGCTTTTATACATTGCTCCTTACGCCGGCGTGACTATCGCTGAATACTTTATGGAACAGGGCAAAGACGTGCTGGTGGTTTATGACGATCTTTCCAAGCAGGCCTGGGCCTATCGCGAAATCTCTCTTTTATTGCGCCGTCCGCCGGGACGCGAAGCGTATCCGGGCGATGTTTTTTATCTCCACTCGCGCCTTTTGGAACGCGCCTGCCGCCGCAACAAGGAATCGGGCGGCGGGTCAATTACCGCTCTGCCGATTATTGAAACCCAAGCGGGCGACGTCACGGCTTATATCCCCACCAACGTCATCTCCATTACTGATGGCCAGATTTTTCTAGAGAGCGACCTATTCTATCGCGGCATCCGTCCGGCTTTGAACGTCGGCATTTCTGTGTCGCGCGTTGGTTCGGCTGCGCAGATAAAGCCAATGAAAAAAGTCGCCGGTAAAATGAAATTAAGTTTGGCTCAATTCCGCGAGTTGGAAGCCTTTGCCCAGTTTTCTAGCGATTTGGACTCGGAAACTAAAAAACAGATTGACCTTGGTCAGCGATTGGTGGAAATTCTAAAACAGCCGCAGTTCGCCCCCATGTCCGTGGAACACCAAACGGCTGTTATCTTCGCCGTTTCCAATGGCTGTGCCAACGAAGTGGCGGTGAAAGATATACGCGTTTGGGAAGACTCTCTCCACGTCTTCCTCGGAAAATTCAAAAAACCGTTGTTGGATAAAATTTCCGCTGGAAGCTGGGACGACGCGATTGAAAAGGAATTAAAAGAAACAATGGACGAGTTTAAGAAAAAATAAATTGTCCCAGCAATGACACGATACATATGGCATTAAATACCAAAGCAATTAAACGCCGGATCAAATCCATTGGTAACACTAAAAAAATAACCAAAGCAATGGAGATGATTTCTGCCGTCAAAATGCGCCGCGCGGTGGCTAATGCTTTGGCGACGCGCAGTTACGCCAAACTGGCGTGGGACATCATCAATGATATCGCCAAGAAAACACGCATAAATTCGCATCCGTTGCTCACACAGCGGCCGGTGGAAAAAATCGGCATAATTATCATTACTAGCAATCGCGGTTTGGCTGGCGGTTTTACCAGCCGTCTGTTTCAAGCCGCGCAACAATATATTAAGGATGTTAGTATCGAAGCTGAACCGCAAATTGACGTCATCCTCACCGGCAAACATGGCCGCAAGTCTATTCACAAATTGAGGCGGACGGTGGTGGCGGAATTTGAAAAAATTGACTTAACGACGCGGATTGAAGAAGTTTTTCCGATGACGCAGTTGGCGATTCAGGAGTATGTGCATGGCGTTTATGATCGAGTGGTAGTGGCTTACACTGATTTTGTTTCCGCCATCAGCCAATTGCCAAAAATCAAACAAATTTTACCGCTGGAGAAAGGGTTGGATGAGGGGTTGGGGCTAGACTTAACCGCAGAAGAAACGAAAAATACAGATAATGATTCAACTGAAGCGGGAAATTACACCTTTGAACCGGGCGCGCGAACAGTGCTTGACAGCATCTTGCCGCGCTTGGTGGAAATGCAAATTTACCAGGCCATTCTTGAATCCGACGCGTCGGAACACAGCGCCAGGATGCTGGCGATGAGGAATGCCTCGGACGCCGCCCAAGATATGATTAAAGAATTAAATTATTCATTTAATAAAGCTCGCCAGGCCGCGATTACCCAAGAAATTTCGGAGATTGTGGGCGGAGCCGCCGCGTTGGAATAAAAATGTCACCCCGGCAACTTAAAAAATTTCTAATTATTGTTTAATATATGTTGAAAGGAACAATAACTCAGATTATCGGCGTGGTCGTGGACGCGCATTTCCCCGAACAACTGCCGGATTTGTATGCCGCTTTTGAAACTAAAACCGAGCTGGGCGGACGCCTCGTGTTTGAGGTGCAACAACACCTGGGCAACAATACCGTGCGCGCGGTGGCTATGAGCACTACTGACGGACTCGTGCGCGGTCAGGAAATAACTTCAAACAATGAGCCAATTTCTGTGCCAGTTGGCAGGGAAACGCTTGGCCGGATGTTTAACGTTACCGGCGACGTGATTGATAATTTGGGCGAGGTTAAAGCCAAAAAAAGATATCCCATCCACCGGGAAGCCCCGTCCTTTGTGAAGCAATCCACCAAATCAGAGGTTTTTGAAACCGGGATTAAAGTGATTGATCTCATCTGTCCGTTTTTGAAAGGCGGTAAAATTGGCTTGTTCGGCGGTGCCGGAGTCGGCAAAACCGTTTTGATTCAGGAACTCATCCGCAACATCGCCCAGGAGCACGGCGGTTATTCCATGTTTGCCGGAGTCGGCGAACGCTCTCGCGAGGGCAACGATTTGTACCGAGAAATGAAGGAAAGCGGCGTGCTTGAAAAGACAGCTTTGGTTTTCGGCCAGATGAATGAACCGCCGGGAGCGCGCGCGCGCGTCGCTTTAACCGCGCTGTCCATGGCCGAGTATTTCCGTGATGAAGAAGGCCGCGATCTGCTTTTGTTCGTTGACAATATTTTTCGTTTCACTCAAGCCGGTTCGGAAGTTTCCGCTCTTCTCGGCCGCATGCCATCGGCCGTAGGGTATCAGCCGACACTCGCTTCGGAAATGGGTGCTTTGCAAGAACGCATCACTTCAACCGACAAAGGTTCAATCACCTCTGTGCAGGCCGTGTATGTGCCCGCCGATGACCTGACGGACCCGGCGCCCGCGACGACGTTTGCTCACCTTGATTCCACGGTTGTGCTCAATCGTTCGCTCACCGAGCTCGGTATTTATCCGGCGGTTGACCCGTTGGATTCCAACTCCACGATTCTTGATCCGAATATCGTGGGCGAGGAACACTATCGCACAGCCCGCGAAGTTCAGAAAGTGCTCCAGCGCTACAAAGATTTGCAAGACATTATCGCTATTCTTGGTATGGAGGAATTAAGCGACGAGGACAAAATCACTGTCGCCCGCGCGCGCAAAATTCAGCGCTTTTTGTCCCAGCCGTTCTTCGTGGCCGAGGTTTTTAGCGGCATTGAAGGCAAATACGTTCCCGTTAAAGACACTGTCCGTGGTTTCCGTGATATTTTGGATGGAAAATATGATAATAAACCGGAAGGCGCTTTCTATATGAAGGGTTCCATTGACGAAGTTAAATAATATGAAGTTTCAAATCGTTACTCCCGAACGAACAGCATTCTCTGATGAAATTGATCAGATCAGCCTCATGACGGAAGAGGGTGAAATTACGGTTTTGCCGCATCATATCCCGCTCGTGACCAATTTGAAACCGGGCGAAATTCGCTATAAAAAACAGGGCAAGGAGTTTGTAATCGCCGTGTCCAGCGGTTTTGGGGTAGTGCGAGACGATGGGTCGGTGGTGATTTTGGCGGATACGGCCGAACACGCCCATGAAATTGATCTCGCCCGAGCCGAAGAGGCGCGCGCGCGCGCGGCCAAGCTGATGGAAAGTGCGCGCAACAAGGAAGATGTTGACTATGTCGCTCTCGCCGCCAAGATAGAAAAGGAATTAAATCGTTTGCGGGTGGGCAATAAGTACCGCAAGCTTAAATAGATAGTCCGGTTTTTTTTCCGGTCGCGGTGTAATAAACACCGCGATTTTCCGTCTTCTACATATAAGCCCCCGTCACCGGGGGTTTGAGTTGTATGAAATACAATACCAAGCTCACTTTCAAAATCTACTGGCAGGAAGCGCGCGTTTTTCGTTTGCTTATCGGTGTCACGCTGGTGACAGTGATTGGAGGCGCGTCGTTCGGGGTCATTATCCCACTTTATTTTAAACGATTTTTCGACGTTCTCACTCAAAGTACGAATGTCCAAATTGTTGTTCCAGCACTTGTTCATGTATTGTTTCTCATCGCAATTTTGGAAGGTTTTCGCTGGCTCTGTTGGCGGGTGGCCGGTTTTACCAACACCTCTTTTCAGCCGGCGGTGATGGCGCGTTTGGCCAATCGTTGTTTCGCGTATCTGCATAAACATTCTTTTTCCTATTTCAATAATAATTTCGTCGGGTCGCTCGTGAAAAGGGTGAATTGGTTTGTCCGCGCCTTTGAAAGCGTGGCTGATAAAATCACCTGGGTTCTTTTGCCGCTATTTGTTGAATTGACGATAGTAATTTTTGTTTTATTCCAAAGAAATCTCTGGCTGGGCGTCGGCAGTCTCGCGTGGCTGTCTTTATTTTTAACGGTTAATCTATTCTTTACTTTCTACAAATTGCGTTTTGATATTCAGCGCAACGAAGCCGAAACCAAGGCCACCGGCATCTTGGCTGATACCATCACTAATAACAACAATGTTAAGCTGTTCGTCGGGTACGATCGCGAGCGCGCGACCTTTGGCCGGGCGATGGAAAAAGTTCGCTACTTGCGCTGGTTTACATGGAATTTGGATACCGCATTTGAAGCAGTGCAGGGTTTTTTGGTAGTGGCGTTTGAGCTTGGCATCTTCTATTTAGCAGTTCAGCTTTGGAAAGAAGGCGCTTTGACTATTGGCGATTTTGTGTTGCTCCAATCTTATGTCATTATCATTTTTGACAAGGTGTGGGATTTCGGAAAGATGGTCCGTCAACTCTATTCCGATTTGGCAGATGCGGAAGAAATGACCGTTATTTTTAACACGCCTCATGAAATTCAGGACGCGCACGGAGCTAAATCGCTCAAAGTAACGCGCGGTGAAATTGTGTTCAAAAATGTGGATTTTTATTATCATGAAACGCGTAAAATTTTCTCTAGGCTGAATCTGATTGTCGCGCCGCGCGAAAAGATAGCGCTAGTCGGTCCGTCCGGAGCGGGAAAGTCCACCATTATCAAATTATTGCTCCGCATGCACGATATCGCAGGCGGAGAGGTCGCCATAGACGGGCAAAAAATAAATCGCGTGACGCAAGAGAGCCTGTGGCAGGCGGTGAGCCTCGTGCCGCAAGATCCGATTTTATTTCATCGCACGCTCATGGAAAATATCCGCTATGGCCGGCCGGAAGCCGCTGATGAGCAGGTGTTTCGGGCGGCGAAATTGGCTCACTGCGATGAATTTATTTCCGAATTTCCGGAAAAATACAGTACCTACGTGGGCGAACGCGGGGTAAAACTTTCCGGCGGCGAACGCCAGCGCGTCGTTATTGCTCGGGCGATTTTGCGCGACGCGCCGATTTTGGTGCTGGATGAGGCCACCTCCAGTTTGGATTCCGAATCCGAGGCTCTCATTCAAGACGCGCTCAAAAATTTAATGCGCGATAAGACGGTCATTGTCATCGCCCACCGTCTTTCTACCATCATGACCATGGACAGGATAGTCGTCGTTGACCGCGGTATTATCGTGGAAGAGGGCGCGCACGGCGATTTACTCAAGAAAAAAGATGGCATCTACCGGGGATTGTGGAAAATTCAGGCCGGAGGATTTCTGACCGAAAAATAATTATTCGCGATGTCTTCACAGTCCACCGAGTTTAAAGCCATTTTAACCGCTGAACCAAGCTACCGCCAAGCTCAAATTGAGCAAGCGTGGTTTGACGTGAATATTAGCAGTTATGACGAAATTACCACTCTGCCTAAAGAACTGCGTGAAAAGCTAAAACATTTTCCGTGGTTAACTGTGGAAGTTGCCGCCGCTTTTTCCAGTAAAATGGACAACACACGAAAATTTCTTTTTAAACTCCACGACGGTAATTTGATTGAAACGGTGGTAATGGGGCGCAAGAATCTCAAAGAAGACGCCGTTGAGGGCGGGCCGGACAGGTATACTATCTGTATTTCTTCTCAAGTCGGCTGTCCGATGAAATGCATTTTTTGCGCCACCGGCAAGGCCGGTTTCAAACGCCAGCTCTCGGCGGAGGAAATTATTGACCAATACCGTTTTGCCCAAAGACTTTTGGCAAAAGAAGGCGCACGGGTCGGGAATATTGTGATGATGGGGCAAGGAGAACCGCTTTTAAACTACGAGAATGTAAAACGCGCGCTCCGAATACTTTTGAAGAATACCGAACTAGGCGAAACGAAAATTACGGTTTCCACGGCCGGTGTACCAGCTATGATGGAGAAACTTTTATCCGATGTCAATTTTCCGCCGGTGCGCTGGGCATTGTCGCTCCACAGCGCCATTGAGGAAACGCGCCAACAGATTATGCCATCGCACAAAAAAGGTTTTCTAGAGTGGCTGGTGAAGTGGGCGGTGGCTTACCGCCAACGTTTTCCCAGCCGTACGCACTTTCTTGGTTTTGAATATATTATGCTCTCCGGCGTGAATGACGACGAACGCCATCTCCGGGCACTCATTAAATTATGTAAAAAAATTCCGTACTTCCGCGTGAACCTGATTCCGTATAACAAAATCGACGACGAGTCTCAACCGCACCAGGAAGACTTTTTACCCTCGCCCACGCAGGGGAGGAGAGGGCAGAGTGAGAGCTATTTTCGCACTTTTGACCGCACCCCGCCGGAGCTCATTGAGCACTGGCACAATAGCCTGATGGCCGTCGGGTTTATTTCCACTATTCGCTACTCCCAAGGCCAAGATATTGCCGCCGCTTGCGGGCAGTTGGCTAATAAGAAAAAATAATTTTTTGAAATGGATGGTTTGTATATTCTTGAGAACTTCGTTATACTAGTACCAGAAAATTGGTATTTTTTTGTTTATAATTTCCCTCCCCCTAAAAGGCGGAAGAGGCCATAAAGCTATGCCAAAACGTGCTCTAAACAAGGCTCAACGTGAGGCTGTGGAATATACCTATGGTCCGCTTTTGATTGTGGCCGGCGCGGGGACGGGCAAGACCACCGTTATTACCCAAAAAATTTGCTATCTCATTGAGAACAAACTCGCTAAACCGGAGGAAATTTTGGCTTTGGCTTTCAACGATAAGGCCGCGGAAGAAATCCAGGAGCGCGTAGATGAGCTGATTGACATCGGCTATACAGAGATAGCTATTTCCACTTTCCACAGCTTCTGCCAGCGACTCTTGGAGCGTCACGCCATTGATATCGGCCTTTCCAACCAGTTTGAGCTATTGGGCCAAACAGCCGTTTGGCTTCTAGCGCGCAAAAATTTAGACAAACTCAACCTTGATTATTATCGCCCAATTGGCAACCCCGCCAAACACATCCACGAACTCCTCAAACATTTTTCCAAGTGTAAAGATGAGCTGATTTCGCCCGAAGAGTACCGGCAATTCGCCGAGGGGTTAAGCAAGGACAACGGCACCGCCAACCTAGAAGATAAAAACCGCATTACCGAACTTGCGAACGCGTACCACGTCTACAACCAGCTTCTGTTAGACTCCGCGCAGTTGGATTTTGGCGATCTTATTTACTACGCCAATAAATTATTTCAAACGCGGCCGAATATTCTGGCCAAATTTCAAACCAAATATAAGTACATTTTGGTGGACGAATTTCAAGATGTAAACTGGGCGCAGTATAATTTGGTACAAATGTTGGCTGATGAAAAAGCGCAGCTGACCGTAGTAGGGGATGATGACCAGAGTATTTACGCTTTCCGCGGGGCCAGCGTTTCCAACATTTTACGTTTTCAGGATGATTTTCCTAAAGCGAAAAAAATCGTGCTCAACGAAAACTATCGCTCCAACCAAGAGATCTTGGACAGAGCGTACGAGTCCATCCAGAATAATAACCCCGATAGATTGGAGATTAAACTTAAGATAGACAAAAAGTTGAAGGCGCATACAACTTTTCAGGGAAATAACAAAACCGTGGCGCATATACACTCGGCCACGCTGGAGGACGAGGTAAGGAGTGTGATGGACGAAATTGAGCGTTTGAAACAGATAGACAGCGTCGCCACTTGGGACGATTTTGCCATCCTGGTGCGCGCCAACAGTCAAGCCGAACCATTTATTGACGGCCTGGAGTCGCGCGGCATTCCCTATGAATTTTTGGCCGCGAGCGGGCTCTACCGCCAGCCGGTGATTCTTGATTGTATAAATTATTTTAAAATCCTCGCCGATCACGCCGATGGCATCGCCATTTTCCGCTTGCTCCGTTTGCCATTCCTCAAATTTAACGAGAACGACTTACAAAAATTCACTGCTCAAGCCAAGCGCAAGGCCTACACCTATTACGAAGCGTTAAAACGTTGCCGCGAGTTTAATCTGGCCGAAGAGTCGGTAAAGGCCTGCGATCTCATCATCAGCCTCATCCACGACGGCCTCAAAGAATCGCGTTATCTCAAGCCAGCCGTTCTTCTGTACAATTTTTTAAAAAAAAGCGGCTATATAAAATATCTAAAAGACGAGGAGGAGGCGGGGAATGCCGCGATTATCCGCCAAAATTACCAGCTTAAACAATTTTTTGATTATTTGGAGACATTTGAAAAAATGATGCCGGACGCTCACGTCGCTAATTTTATGGAAGAGTTTGGCCACATCCAAGATTCCGGCGACCGCGGCAAATTCGCCCGGAGCGGGTTTGATTTTAATGATACGCCGGACTCGGTAAATATTCTCACAGTGCACAGCGCCAAAGGTTTGGAATATAAATATGTTTTTATCGCCAACCTGGTGGAAGAACGTTTCCCCACGCGCGTCAAGGGCGATGGCATAGAAATTCCGCTCCCGCTCGTGAAAGAACAACTGCCGGAAGGGGACAGCCACTACGCGGAAGAGCGCCGCTTATTTTATGTCGCCATGACTCGCGCTAAAGAGCGGCTTTACTTCACCAGCGCCTCAAACTACGGCGGCATGCGGGCGAAGAAAATCAGCCGATTTTTGAACGAAATCGGCTACCGCGTCGCTGAACAAGAGGGGGCAAAAGAAATGCTAGAGGAAAAAAAAGCGGCCCGGGCGCTTGACAAACGCGAAATTGTCTATGAGTTGCCCAAAAGCTTTTCTTTTTCGCATATACAAATGTATGAAACCTGCCCTTATAAATATAAACTGGCTCATGTGTTAAGCTTGCCAGCCAAAGGCAGTCACTACTTTAGTTTCGGCACCACTATCCACAATACCTTGCAGGCGTTTTATCTTCGCGTGAAAGAATTGAACGCCACGACGCAGGTTTCTCTTTTTGAATCGCCGAAAAAGAAAAAACTCGATGATACCGTACAAATTCCGACAGTGGATGAGTTGCTCAAAATTTATGAAAACAAGTGGATTGATGATTGGTATGCCGGAGCCAAGCAGAAGGAGCAGTATTTTGAAAAAGGAAAAAATGTTTTGCGCGCCTTTTACAAAGCGCAGGAGAACCGCTGGACCATTCCGGAGTTTTTGGAAAGTTTTTTCAAAATTAAAATCGGCGACCATCTTTTAAGCGGACGCATTGACCGCGTAGACAAGCTTCCTGATGGCACGCTGGAAATTATTGACTACAAAACCGGCAAACCCAAAGAAAAATTGGCCGTCGCCGACAAAGAGCAGCTGCTCATTTACCAAATTGCCGTCGAACAGCTGTCCGATTACAAAAATGCCGGCCGACCAAGCAAGCTGACTTACTACTATGTTGAAGACGAAATCCGCGCTTCGTTTATCGGTGACGACAAAGATTTGCAGAAGCTCCAAGAAAGTTTAATCGGGTCAGTGGAAAAGATTAAAGCGCAAAAATTCGCGGCCACCCCGAGCCAATTCGCCTGCGACCATTGCGATTTCAAAGATATTTGCGAATTTCGCGCGTAGCCTATGCTGGACTCATTCGCCAAGATTATCGGCCATAAAAATTTTTCTTCACCCATCCTGAAAAGGGTGTCAGCTTCTTTAACAGTGGAAACAGCCAATATCTTGCTTGCCGATATGTTAGGCCCCGAGATAAAAAATCATGCCAATGCCGTCTATATTAAACAAGAGACGCTGTATATCGCCTGCTTGAGCGCCGCCGCCGCCCAGGAGATTAAATTGCGTGAAGCCGGCCTGCTCGCGTCGCTCCGAGAGCGCGTTTCTGGCTCTCAAATCCACAAAATCCGTTATATTTTATAAAGCTTGCCAAAAGCCGAGTTTCGGCCTAAAATACCCTAATCTAGTATGTCTTTGCGTCAATACCTTATTTTGATGTCAATTGCCACTCTTTTATGCTGGGTGGCGTGGTTTTTTGTGCTTAACTACATCACTCCGGACGGAGGTTGGCTGGCGCTTTTCTTTTTCTACTGCAGTCTGTTTTTAGCAATTGTCGGCACTTTCTCCGTCAGCGGGTTTTTGGCGCGGCGTTTTTTAGTTAAAAATGACGAAGTGGTATTCCGCCATGTGCGCCGCACATTCCGCCAAAGTTTGCTTTTGGCCATCATCATTATTTTTGCTCTTATGCTTCTCTCCGCCCGTCTCCTCGCCTGGTGGAACGGTATTGTCTTAATTATTTTTTTCTTTTTTTTAGAAGCGGTAATTTTTACCAATCGAAAGTTCCGCAATGATGATCAGTATGGCCTTTAATTTTTTTAATAAATTCCAAAAAGAACTCGGCATTGATTTAGGCACAGCTAACACGTTGGTTTACGTCAAAGGGCGCGGTATCATCATCAACGAACCCAGCGTAGTCGCTATTAACACGCGTACGGAGCAAATTTTAGCCGTCGGGCACGAAGCCAAAGATATGCTAGGAAAAACGCCGCCGCATATCATTACCACCCGGCCGCTCACGGGCGGCATTATATCCGACTTTGAAGTGGCGGAAAAAATGTTGCGTTATTTTATTGATAAAGTTTACGAGGACAGCGCGTTAAATTTCTTATCGCGTCCAAAAGTAGTTATTGGGGCGCCGGTGGATATCACGGAAGTGGAACGTCGTGCCGTCGGAGACGCGGTTATGAACGCCGGAGCCAAAGAGGTTTGGATCGTTGAGGAGCCGATGGTAGCCGCCATCGGCTCGCGCATGCCGGTGCGAGAACCGATTGGCAATCTAATCGTAGAAATCGGCGGCGGCACTTCGGAAATCGCGGTTATTTCTTTGAGCGGCATCTCCACCCGGAAATCCATTAAAATCGCCGGCGATGAATTAAACCGCAACATCATACAGTACGCGCGGGCAGTTTTTAATTTGCTTTTAGGCGAGCGCCAGGCGGAAGAAATCAAAATAAAAATCGGCTCGGCGGTAGAACTTCCCGAAACCATGGAATTCCCTATGCGCGGCCGCGATCTTTTAACCGGCTTGCCGCGCGAAGTAATGATTAATGACGGCCAAGTAAGAGAAGCAATGATCAATTCGCTTCGCGTCGTTGTTGACAGCATCAAGGATATCATTGAAATCACTCCGCCCGAACTGGTAGCCGACATCCACGAACGCGGCATTTTGCTTTCCGGCGGCGGCGCTCTGTTGCGCGGCCTTGACAAGCTGATTAACCGAGCGATAAATATCCCAGTTCGGATCGCTGATGATCCGCTCACTTCGGTTGTCCGGGGAGCCGGGATACTCCTGGATGAAGAGGATCTTCTTCGTGAAACCGCCGTGTGGCCACTCTTGTCAAAGCCGGCGTAAACGGCCTTTCCGCCGTATCTTTTTATGCCTGACCGATCGGGTAGAAAAAAATATCTGTATCTGATTTTCGTTTTTGGCGTGTTAGTTATTCTGCACTATGCCAAACTGATCGCGCCGCTAGAGATATTTTTGCGTTCCATCGCCACTCCGATGCTTAGCTCGCTCTCAACCATCAGCATCAATCTCGGCGATCGTTATCAAGTATTTAAAAATAAAGATGAATTTATTTCTTCTTATCGAGCGTGTCTCGCGACCGTCGCCCGCCAGGCAGTTGATAAGGCCGCGGCCGCTCTTCTGCTTGAAGAGAATAACGAATTGCGCCAACTTTTAACTTTCCACAAAAAACAGCCGGCGCCGATGGTGGTAGCCAATATAATCGGAAAAGAGCTTTTGACCGTCGGCCAAACGGTGCTGATTGACCGAGGTTCAACCGCCGGCCTCGTCGCCGATCAGCCGGTTGTGGCCGAAGAAGGAATATTGATCGGCAAAATTTTGAAGGTGGAACCTAATATCGCCACCGTCCGGCTGATTAACGACAACCAAAGTAAAATTAGCGCGGTAATTCTTAATAATAACCGCGGTTTGGGAGTGGTGGAAGGTGGATATGGCATCAGTTTGCGCATGAATCTTATACCTCGCGATGAGGCGGTCCGTATTGGAGATCAGGTGGTGAGTTCCGGTCTTGAAAAAAATATTCCGCGCGGTCTTTTAATTGGCACAGTAGCCGTGATTGAGAATGAACCGTATAAACCGTTTCAGCAGGCGATCTTAAACTCGGTCGCGGATTTATCCAAGCTCACCGTGGTTGGCGCGCTTTTGACTCGCTGATATGCGTTTCGCCCTCAAAACGTTGCTCTTGACGGGAGGGGGATTTTTGATTTTTTTAATCCATATTTTATTTATTTATCTTTCACCATATCCGATCAACCGGCTTAACTTTTTATTTATCATTTTGTTGTGGTTGGTTATTTATAAAAATAATCCGTTCGTTTTGTGGGCGGCTCTGCCGCTTTCTTTCAGCGCCGAATTATTTTCTTCTTTGCCCTTCGGCTTATCTACGGCCGCGCTTCTTTTCAGCCTCTTCATGGAACACTGGCTGCTCTTAAATATTTTTACCAATCACTCATGGTATATTGTATTGCTGTGCGGATTCACGGCTCTCATCAGCTACCGCATTTTATTTCTCACCTTTATCAGCGGTGCGGCATTATTCAAAATGACAGATTATTCTTTGCAATGGAACTTTTTTTCCGATCTGCTTGTTGAGGGGCTGATTAACGCCGGCGCGCTGACGTCGCTGTATCTTTTCAGCCGGTTGTTCTCCAGACGATTTAATCCCCGTTACATCGGTTTATAAGTGTATGCCCATGGACAAAGATTTTTTTACCATTGCCTCAGCCGACGCGTCCCGCGGCGATTTAACCGACAAATACAGAACAAGGTGGATTGAAGAATCACTTGACATCGAGGGGGCTGAACGAAATCGGCTCTCGGTGGCTCACACCACCCGCTACTTGGGCACCAGCATTTCTGTGCGCGCGATAAATGTCTTTCTCACGACCATAATTATCGGTCTCGTTCTTATTTTTAGCAGAGTTTTTTATTTACAAATTATAAATGGGGATTACTACCGGTCGCTCGCCGAGGGCAATCGCGTTCGGCTCACGCCCATTCCGGCCGAACGCGGCATTATTTACGACCGCTTCAACCGCGAGCTCACTCAAAACATACCAAGTTTTTCTTTGGCGATAATTCCGCAGGATCTGCCGCGCGATCCGGATAAACGCGACGATATTCTTAATCATATAGCTGAAATTAGCGGCCGATCAACCGACGATATTAAAATATTGCTGGCCAAATACAACGCGTATAGCTATGAATCCATTACCCTGAAGGAAAACTTGGACTATACCACCGCTCTCACCCTCTATGTGCAAAACGCCGATTTACCCGGTGTCGCTGTTGAATCAGGCAATCAGCGCAGTTACTCGCCGGCAGTGAATACTTCCACTCTCTCGCTCTCTCACGTTTTGGGATATCTTGGTAAATTGGATGAACAAGAACTGCGCGTCCGGCATAATCAAGGATATCTAACGTCTGATAATATTGGAAAAATCGGCGTAGAAAAAAAATACGAATCTTATTTGCGCGGTCATTACGGACGAAAAAAAATTGAAGTGAACGCGGCCGGTAAAGAGCAGGCAGTTTTAGCGGTAGATCCACCGGTGCCGGGGCAAAATTTGAACCTCACTATAGATTTAGAAGCCCAGAAAAAACTGGAAAGTTTGGTGAGAGCAACCGCTGAGCGCGTCAAAAAACGCCGCATTGCCGCCGTCGCGCTCAACCCCAACACCGGAGAAGTTCTTGCTTTGGTAAATTGGCCGGCGTTTGATAATAATAAATTTTCCAGCGGCATTGATCTAGCTACCTACAGCAATTATCTAAATGATCCCGATCACCCGCTTTTTAATCGCGTTATTGCCGGTTCTTATCCGCCTGGGTCAACCATTAAACTCTTAATCTCCGCCGCCGCCCTGCAGGAAGGTATTATTACCAAAACCACCAGTTTCAACAGCGTGGGTGGTATTGTCATCGGCGGACAACTCTTCAAAGATTGGAAGGCCGGAGGACACGGTGCTACCAACGTTCTTAAGGCGCTGGCCTGGTCGGTAAATACTTTTTTCTATTATATTGGCGGCGGCTACGAACGTTTCGCCGGTTTAGGAGTTGAGACCATCCGCCGCTACCTTGAGGCGTTCGGCCTATCGCGCGATACTGGCATTGATTTACCTGGTGAAAACGGTGGTTTTCTCCCCAGCAAGGAATGGAAACAGAGGACGAAAGGCGAAACTTGGTATGTTGGGGACACTTACAATATCTCCATCGGACAAGGCGACGTTTTGACAACGCCGCTCCAGGTGGCCGTGTGGACAGCGGCGGTCGCGAATGGCGGCGCCATCATTACTCCTCATGTTGGAAAATCTGTTACCGATCCGATGACTAAAAAAACGATGATTTTTCAATTTCCGGACCGTCCCAACGGGCTTGTTTCAAAACAAAATTTAACCACTGTAAGAGAGGGGATGCGTGATTGCGTCGCCTACGGCAGTTGCCAGCCCCTTAAAACGCTGCCCTTTACGGCGGCGGGTAAAACCGGAACAGCTCAATGGAGCAAAACTCACCCGACACACGCCTGGTTTACCGCCTTCGCCCCCTTTACCGACCCGCAAATTGTCGTTACTGTTTTAGTGGAAGATGGCGGGGAAGGAGGCGCGACCGCCCTGCCAATCGTCAATGGTTTTCTGGAGTGGTGGGGGAAAAGGTACCTTCTTCCTAGAAGTTGACACCGACTAGTTCTATGCTATACTACATTTATTGTTTTTATTTTTTATAAATATAAAATACCGTATGGACGAACCTATCCACTATATGACCGCCGAGAGTTTGGCTGAACTAGAAAAAGAATACGAAATAATCAAAAGTACCACTATACCGGAGATTGCCAAGCGCATTGATGAAGCCAAACAGCAAGGAGATCTTTCCGAAAATGCCGAATACCACCAAGCGCGCGAGGATATGTCCTGGACACAAGGAAGATTGCAAGCACTTGAAAAAATCATCGCGAATGCCTCCATAATTGTGAAGCAAGGAATCGGCGTGGTGTCGGTGGGAAGCACGCTAAAAGTTCAGACGGGAGGAAAAGAAAAAAGTTATACCATTGTCGGGCCGCAAGAAATTAACCCGGTAAAAGGCTTAATTTCCAACGAATCGCCGTTGGGCGAAGCTTTTTTGGGCCATAAAGCTGGCGAAACCGTTGAGGTCACAACGCCGGCCGGGAAAATGAAATACAAAATTTTAGAAATCAAGTAATTTATGCCCGTCCAGCCCAAATTTTCTCCCGAAAATATCCGCGAAGATGTCATCCGCCTGGAGCATTTGGAAACGCTCAAAAAAACCGGCGTTGAGCCATATCCGGCCCGCTCCCGGCGCACGCACACTTTGGCCTCTGCCAAATCGGCGGCCGCCGGTTCTAAAGTCGTGGTGGCCGGACGGCTGATCAGCCGTCGTGACATGGGCAAAATCACTTTTGGACATTTGACTGACGCTTCCGGGAATTTGCAAATAGTTTTTTCGCTGGAAAAATTGGGCCAAGAAAAATTCGCCTTTGTCAATACCGCTATTGATATCGGCGATTTTTTAAATATTGAAGGCGAGATGTTCGCCACCAAGAAGGGAGAGATAAGCGTGCTGGTTAAAAGATGCGTGTTGCTCGCTAAAACTCTCCTACCGCTGCCGGAAAAGTGGCACGGGCTTACCGACGTTGAAACTCGCTACCGCCAGCGCTATCTTGATTTGTTGGCCAACGAAGAATCAATGCGGATCGCGAAAGTACGCAGCGTGTTGGTGAAAGAATTACGCAACTATTTTGACGCGCGGGGATTTTATGAAGTGGAGACGCCAATTTTACAAGCTCTTTACGGCGGAGCCAACGCCAAACCGTTTGTCACCCATCATAACGCGCTTGATATCCCGCTGTACCTGCGCATCGCGCCCGAACTTTATTTGAAACGATTAGTAGTAGGCGGTTTTGAAAAAGTCTATGAAATAGCCAAGTGTTTTCGGAATGAGGGGATAGACCAAAATCATAATCCGGAGTTCACCCAGATTGAATTTTACCAAGCCTATGCCGACTACACTACACTCATGGATTTAATGGAGGATTTGTTGCCCAAGCTCCTTAAAGTAGCGGGGGTACCGCTCGCGTTCACTGTTGACGGGCAAAAGGTAAATTTTACTCCGCCCTATCCGCGCCAAACTATGCGCGCCATTATTAAAGAATACGCCAAACTGGATATTGAAGACTTCCCTGATCAAGTTTCACTTTTTAAAGCCGCCAAAAAAATGAAAACGGCGGGTATTGAACCAGGCTCCGGGCGCGGCAAACTTATTGATGATATTTATAAACATTTTGTCCGACCGCGAATTGTAAACCCGCTGTTCATGATTGACCATCCGGTTGAGCTCTCACCCCTGTCCAAACGAAAAGCGGAAGATCCTAGATATGTAGAGCGTTTCCAGCTTCTGTGCGTCGGCGGCAATGAGCTCTGCAACGCTTTTTCCGAGCTGAATGATCCGTTGGATCAAGAGGCTCGTTTTAAGGAACAAGCGGCCAACAAAGAGGCGGGGGATGAAGAAAGCATGCCCTATGACCAAGATTTCGTGGAGGCGCTGAAACACGGCATGCCGCCCACAGCCGGCCTGGGCATGGGTATAGACCGATTCGTTAAATTAATCGTTGGAGCGGAAAATTTAAAAGAGGTGATCCTGTTCCCGACGCTCCGGCCTGAAAAATAGGCCGAACGTCATCCTATGAAAAAGGTGATAGTTTTTGGCACATTTGATATTTTACACCCCGGCCATATCCACATGCTTAAGGAAGCCAAGGAGTATGGCGATTATTTGGTTGTGGTGGTAGCGCGGGATAACACAGTAGAGAAAGTGAAATGGAGAAGGCCTTACAACAATCAGGAAACACGGATTAAAAACGTGGAAACCCTGGGTTTGGCAAACAAGATTCTTCTTGGATACGTGGACAACAAACACCGAATAGTGGCTGAAGAAAAACCGCAAGTGGTGGCGCTCGGGTATGACCAAAAATTTTTTCTTGATGATCTGGAAAAAGTATTAGACGACAGCGCGCGAATTGTCCGTTTGTCGCCATACATTCCGGAGAAATATAAAAGCTCAAAATTAACGCCGAGTTAAACGAGGCAAAATCGTATGGAAAAAATTCTTATTGCCACGACAAATCTGGGGAAGTTCAGAGAACTCATGGTAGAATTCGCGGATTTGCCATTTACGTTCGTCAATTTGCGCGATATCCATTTGGACGCCGTTGAATTAGAAGAGCCGTTTGCCACCACAGAAGAAAATGCCATTCACAAAGCGCGGTTTTTTGCCAAGAAATCAAAACTCCCCACCATCGCTGAAGACACCGGTCTTTTTATCAAACATCTTGGCGGTCGCCCAGGAGTTAAAGCTAAACGCTACGGTGCCACTCCTGAAGAGCGCCGGACGAAAATACTGCGCGAGCTGGCCGGAGCGCCCAAAGCAAAACGCGGCGCGACCTTTGAAACAGCGGCCTGTTTTTTTAATCCAAAAAATGATAATTATTCGGTTTTTCTGGGGCGGCTAGCCGGAGTGATCGTCCAAAAAGAATCAAAAAAACCGTTGGCGGAAGGAATGACTTATGACGCCATATTCTATTATCCGCCGGCTAAAAAGATGCTCGCGGAAATGCCGGCGGAAGAAAAAAATTTAATCAGCCACCGCGGGCAGGCGGCGACACAGCTGAAATATTTTTTAGCGCGAGAATTCAGTCCGCGCCAGCTGGTAGTGGCTGGAGCGATATTGGTGAAAGATCGAAAATTTTTTATGCAAAAACGCCGCGATCCACGTCCAGAATTTAATAATACTTGGGAATTTCCCGGAGGAGTAGTGGAAAATAAAGAAAAAATTAAAGCGACAATCAGGAGAGAATGCCGAGAGGAAACCGGATACGACATTCGATTTATTGAACCCTTGCCTCATCTATATAATTATAACGTTACTTCCGATTTACAAATTTTTCTTTATGTTTATATTTGCGCCATCACTGGCGGCATTTACCGATCCGCTTCCGGCGAAGTGGCGGGGCACGGCTGGTTCACCTATCAAGAAGCGCTCCGAAATAATTTAATCAGCAATAATGGAGAAATAATAAGGAATAGTAAAATCATACTTAAAAAGTATATTGATTAAATTCCGCTATATGCTAGACATCAAGTTTATCAGGGAAAACCAAAAGCTAGTGGAGAAAAATAATAAAAGCCGAAATGTGACGGTTGATCTGAGCGCGTTTGTCAAACTGGACGAAGAAATTGTTTTATCACAAAAAAAAATTGACGTTCTGCGCGCGGAGCGCAACTCCGGATCCAAAACTAAACCAACTCTAGAACAAATTATAAAAATGAAAAAAGTTGGCGGGGAAATTAAGGAGTTAGAATCCTTGCTCAAAGAAAAAGTCGCCATTTTACAGGCGCTCCTCTATAAATTGCCGAATCTTTGCCACGAAAGTGTTCCGATTGGAAAAGACGAAACGGAAAATAAGGTGGTGAGGCAATGGGGAAAACCAAAAAAATTTGGTTTTCCCGTTTTGGACCATCTAGCTCTTGGCGAGAAACGAGGGCTTATAGATATGGAAACCGCTGGCGTGGTAGCAGGCGCGCGTTTCACATACTTAAAAGGCAAATTAGCCCTGCTCCAGTTCGCGCTCATCAATCACGCGCTGGCAGTCGCAACCAATCAAGAAATATTGGAAAAAATTATTTCTGAAAAAAATTTAACAGTTCCGGCGACGCCTTTTATCCCTATTATTCCGCCGGTTATGATCCGTCCGGAGGTAATGCATAAAATGGGTCGGTTGGAGCCGAAAGAGGAGCGCTACCACATACCGAGCGACGATCTGTATCTGGTCGGCAGCGCCGAACACACCATGGGCCCCATGTTCATGGACAAAATTTTTTCTGAAAAAGAATTGCCGCTTCGATTTGTCGGCTATTCAACAGCCTTCCGCCGTGAAGCCGGGAGCTACGGCAAGGATACCCGCGGCATTCTGCGGGTGCATCAGTTTGATAAAATTGAATTTGAAATCTTTGGACTGCCCGAACAATCTTTGGCTGAACAAGATTTGATCGTCGGCTTGCAAGAGTACCTGATGCAGTCGCTGGAGTTGCCCTACCAAATTGTTCTCAAATGCACCGGCGATATGGGCCTGCCGGATTTTCGCGAGTTTGATGTTGAAACATGGATCCCAAGCCAGAAGAAATACCGCGAAACCCATACCTCGGATTATATGACCGATTTCCAATCTCGCCGCCTAAATACCAAAGTAAAACGAGCCGCGGGACAAAATGAATTCGTCCATATGAATGACGCCACTGTCTTTGCTATTGGACGAACGCTAATCGCTGTCATGGAAAATTTTCAACAGGCGGACGGTAGCATCTTGATTCCAACAGCGTTGCAAAAATATACCGGATTTGACAAAATTTAGCGATGTTTTGTTGAAAAACGCTGAATGCGGTATACTAACATAAACCTCGTCAATTGAGGATTGTTAAATTTATCTGTCCAAAATCAGACCTATGCTCACTTGGGTAGAAATTGACAAAAAAGCTCTCCAAAAAAATATCAGTGCGCTCCGCCAAACCGTGGGCAGAGGAGTGGAGTTAATGCCGGTGATTAAGGCAAACGCCTACGGCCACGGTTTTTTAGAAATAGCCCGTCTCTGCGCGCGCAATAAACAGGCGGATCGTCTGTGCGTGGTGGAACTAGACGAAGCGATCGCTCTTATTCAAAATAAAATAATAAAAAAACCAATTTTAATTTTGGATATTCTTGATTTAGACGTCAAAAAAATCAGCGTCGCGGCCAAGCATAACGTTGCTTTTCCAGTTTTTACGCTGAAACAAGCCGAGATGCTCAACCAAGCGGGGGAGCGGGCAAACAGACAAATTAAAGTTCATATAAAGATAGATACCGGCACGGCGCGGGTTGGCGTATTGCCGCAGGAAATTGTAGATTTTGTTAAAAAAATTAAACAGTTTCGCCGTTTAACGATAGAGGGAATATGGAGTCATTTTTCCTCCAGCGAATCAAACTCCAGCGTCACCAAAAAGCAATGGCGGTGCTTTAATGAAGTGAACACAAAATTGCGTCAAACGGGAATAGCGGCTCCATTTAGACACATGGCCTGTTCGGCCGCCGCTATTTTATACCCGGAAATGCGCGCGGACGGCGTGCGCGCAGGATTGACTGTGTATGGTTTATACCCAGCAAGAATACTCAAAAAGAAAATTTCTTTACTGCCGGTTTTGTCCTGGCGCACAAAAATTATTCAGATGAAAATACTGCCAAAGAATACCCCTATTGGCTACGGTGGGAGCTACGTCACGAAACGTCTGACACGGCTGGCGACTATCCCGGTTGGCTATGCCGATGGCTATGATCGTAGATTTGGCGACAACGCCTCTGTGCTCGTCAGGGGCGCGCGCTGTCCGATACGCGGCCGTGTCTGTATGAACCTCGCCATGGTGGACGTTACCGGCGTCAAAGATGCCAAAGCGGGGGACACTGTCACGCTGATTGGACGGCAAGGCCGGGCCGAAATCACTGCTGATGAATTGGCCAAGCAGGCCCATACGATAAATTACGAAATAGTAACCCGCATCGCCCATCATATACCAAGAATTACAGTTTAACTATGCGTTACGTTCAATCTTCCTACAGTTTCCGCCAGCATCAGCCTAAAAAAAGCCGGCTGTCTTTTTTTAAGAAAAATAAACGACGACGTTTGAGCATTGAGCGGGAAGAAACGCGCGACCGATACGCTAATCCGTTTAAACTCAAGAAAAAAAAGCGTTTAACCCATCTAGCGCCAGCCGCTCTTTTAAGCTTAATATTTGTGTGGCTGGCATTGATGCTCTATTCGCCATATTTTCGCGTTACGGAATTGGCGGTAAGCGGACTCAAAATTATCAAGCCAGAAGAGATTAATTTTTTTATCAAAAATCAGTTCCTACCCGCCGGCCGTTTTTGGCCAAAAAATAATTATTTCCTAATTCGAGAAACAGCGGTAGCGGAGGTTTTACAAAATAAATTCGCGCTTAATACTATCCGGGTGGCCAAAGTTTTCCCTCATACTCTCACAATCAATTTAGAAGAGAGGGTTTCCTCGGCTATTTATGATAACGGTTCGGGGTATTGGCTCATTGACCAAAACGGCACTGTCATACAGTATTTGCGTGCCGTGACCTCAACCGAATTTGAGCTAGTTGGGACGATGTCAAGCTCCAGCCAATCCGCTATTTTGGGTACTAAAATTACCGCTTCCAGCACTTTGTTTGCTTCAAGTACGGCAAAAACGTCAATCCATATTCCGGATTTTAAAAAAATTCAACAAGAATACGGTAAACTTCCGCTTATTTATGACACCAGAAATATCACCGTGACAGAGCGGCCGGGAGGATTGCTCGATCCGGCAGTGATACAAGGGATTTTAGATTTTTTCAACAATCTAGAGCAAGTGAAAATCGCCGCAATAAAATATATGGTGATTGGCGACCCGGCGGCCGGAGCGACAGCGGTAACTGACCAGCCGTGGAAAATTATGTTTCAACCCACCGATTTAATTCAAACACAGCTAAAAAATCTTAAAATCGTTTTGCGCGACAACCAGCCGCTCCAATATGTGGATGTGCGTTTTGGAGAGCGGATATACTGGAAGTAAGACGGGGGGGCGGTGGCGGGAGAGCGTATTGAAAAAATACTTAATGTCGTATAACATAGATTAAGCGACGTATACTGGACGAGAGGGGACGGCTTATTGAAAATAAAAATGGCTCGTGGTATAGTGCCTTTACCTCTCAAGAGGTACAACATACCCTCATTACTGGTTTTCCTGGTCATGAGGATTTTTGTTTTTATACGGCGACTAGGGTTCATGGTGATTTTATGATATCGTATAGATACTATGCCGAGATCATCTACGCCTATTGCCAAGCAGATACCTTCCTTCCTGGACTATTGCGAGGTGGAAAAAGGTCTTTCCCCTGTTTCCACTAGAAATTATGACAATTTCCTGCGCACCTTCACCAATTGGCTCAAGGATAGCCATCTGGAGGCCTTGAGGCCTCATGAGCTCACGCCAGAGCACGTTTGGAACTATCGGTTGCATCTTTCACGCCACAAGGACAAACGGGGCCAATATATCAAGAAGACTACTCAAAATTATTACCTAATAGCGCTTCGCAACCTTTTGGCCTACTTCTCTGAGCGTGACATTCAGAGTCTGCCGGCTGAAAAAATAAAACTATCAAAATTAACAGACAAGGACAAAGCTATAAAATTTTTGTCCTACGACCAGGTGGAGAAACTCTTTACTATGCCAGATATGGCTAACGAAGCGGGGCTGCGCGATCGGGCCATTTTGGAAATCCTCTTCTCCACCGGCATGCGTGTTTCGGAGCTAACGTCGCTTAATATACGGTCTTTTGATGTTAAAAACATTTTGGCCAAAAAATTAACGGACCTGGAAATAAGCATCACCGGGAAAGGTGGCAGCGCCCGCACCGTCTACTTTTCCACTCGGGCCATGACGTGGCTAGCCGAATACCTCAAAACTCGGGCAAAAGACATGCTCATTCCCCTTTTCACCAACTACAAACACGACGACAGCGACTCGGAGCACCGCCTCACTCCCCGCTCTATTGAGCGCCTGGTGCGCAAATACGCGGTTATGGCTGGCTTGCCGGTAGACGCTACGCCGCATACGCTTCGCCACAGTTTTGCCACCGACCTGTTGGACCAAGGAGCGGATATGCGCTCGGTACAGGAGCTTTTAGGACATAAAAACATTGTCACCACGCAGATTTACACCCATGTGACCAACAAAAAACTGCGCGATATCCACGCGAAATTTCATCGTGGAAACAAGAAATAAAGGCATATTAAAAAAATTTAAATAAACGTAATTTTTTTCTGCGTTCTTTGAAATCTGGAATAGCACTCGCTACCAGCGCCCAAAACTTTTTAGAATGGTTGAATTCACCCAAATGACAGAGCTCGTGCACGACCACATACTCAGCCAGCTTCAGGGGTAAAAAAAGTATTCGGTAGTTAAAATTAAGATTTTTTTGCTTAGAGCAACTCCCCCACCGACTGGAATGGTTTTTTATCGCCACGCGATGGAAGGAAAAATTGTAGCGAACGTTCAGCTCGGTGATTTTTTGGTGAACAAATTGCCGCGCTTGGTGTTTGTGTTTATGATAACTGCGTTTCCCTCGCGGCAACTGCACCCCCTCCCCTGCCCGCTTGAAGTAAGCCACCTTTCCCAGTATCCAGCCTCTTTTTTGACATAAAAATTTTTTCACTTTGTTAGCGGAAAAATTGAGTGGGGTCGTAACAACAACACTCGCGTCGCAATTGACGGTGACGCGCAGATGCCTGGCGCGGGTGCTGCGGCGAATGGTATATTCAAAATTTGTCATCTACAAATACAGTCTACAAGGTTATTAATAAATGGTCTAGTGGGATTCGCCACCATATGCTACACTAGATATGCGAATTTGAATAATATTTAATTTATAACATTTACTATGTCCAAAAAATATTGGGCGGTCGGATCGTTCATCGGACTTTTAATGATAGCTGGTTTTGGCTGTACCACTAGAACGATAAATAATAACCAACCAGCAGAAAAAAACGGGAGCGAAACGGAACAAACGAGCGGCGAACTTATTAACCAAAAAGGAAACTTTAACATCGCTCTAACGGTCAGCGAAAAGCAGGAAATTGTCGCTGATGCCAAAAAAATCGCTCTGTCGGCGTTCGGCAACAGGGCGAAGCTCCAGACCATAATGGACACTGACTTCGTCGCGAAGGGCAGTATGGAAATTTTATATAGCACCCCTGAACCAACACAAACCAGCCAGTTGGATGCTATAGTGGAAGCTTTCAGAGCGACTAATTACAACATCCTTAACATACAGCGGCCCGCGGCTGCCGCCGAAGATAAAAACGGAGAAATAATCGCCCAAAAACGCTCTAAAATTTTGGTGCTTACCTTTGAACCGGGACAACAAGGAATCAGCTTTTCGGCGATGACAGAAGATCAATATATTTATTTGCTAAACGCGAACTAGAGCAACTAACAAAAACATGATTATGCGGATTATTCTATCCAAAATCGCCGTTGCTGATCCGCAACATTTTATTCGCCGCGCGGGGTATGGCCAAATCGTGAACCGCCGGAAGGGTGAAACGAGCTATGTGCGGCGCTTCACCCGCGATCTCTACCCGCGATATCACCTCTATTTTGAGGAGCAAGGCGATGCTTGGCAACTCAACCTGCACCTTGACCAGCGCGCGCCGGTATACGCCGGCGTCACCGCCCACGCGGGTGAATATGACGGAAAATTGGTGGAAGAAGAAGCGGAACGAATACACGCCATAATCGCTCCGGCGAATAAACCGGATAGCGCTCCATCGCCCAAAAAACAATTATTTGGCTAAGTATTTTTGCCGTTTTGCTTTTGGAAAACGCTCAATAGCATAGCGCAACATCACGCGCGGCATGATTTTGTGGTATAAACGTAAAAATTCCTCTTCCACTCTTAAAGACCGCTTGCCCGCTTCGCGCAACATCCAGCCTACAGCTTTGTGAATGAGATCGTGCCGGTCGCCAAGCAGAAGTTTGGCGATTTTCAGGGAAGTTTTCAATTCGCCCCGTTGAATATTAAAAAGAGTGGAGACAATGGCGATGCGCCGTTCCCAAAGATTTGGCGAACGAGCGAGCTGTGAAAGTATTTTTTTATTTTCATTAAACAAATGTAAATGCGCGCCGACAATTTTTGGCGCAGTCAAATCCACCAGGTCCCAATTATTAACTTGCCGAGCATTTTTAAGATAAAAGTCATAAATTTTTTTCTGTTCCGCTGGCGCGCCGTTTCTGAACTGCTCTACGAGTATCAAAAGAGCGGTCAGCCGCACCTCATGTATCTTTGAATACAAAAGTTGTTCAACCTCCGACAAGGGAAGCGCGCGATATTTTTTGGCAATCTGCCGAGACTCTGGCACTGGGATGCCCAAAAACTTATCCCCGGCTCCATACTCGCCATGACCCGTCTTAAAAAACCGGCACAAGATTTTCGCCTTGGCCGGGTTAGCAGAACGCTTTAAATCAAGCCGCAAAGCGCGCAACATAACAACAAATATAGAAAATTTCTATACTAAAGAGACGCTTTGATAATCAAGTCTAACATTGCTGAAAATGATATCCCCGCTTGACAGACCGCTTCAGGCAACAAACTGGTGGACGTCATACCGGGAATAGTATTGGTTTCAATCAGCCATAACTGGCCGTCATCGCCATAAAATATATCGGTGCGAGACATACCCGAACAGCCCAAAGCCTTATGCGCCTTCAGGGCTAGCGTCTGAATTTCTTTATTCACTTCAGCCGGAAAATCGGCCGGACAAATGTGGGTGGAACCGCCCGGCTTATATTTTGACTTATAATCATAAAACGTTCCGAGATTAGCTTTGATATGAGTGGGCGGCAAAGGGAAAATTTCACCATCTTTTTCTAACACGCCGCAAGTGGCTTCTTTCCCTTTAACAAATTTCTGTACCATTAGCCACGGAAAGATTTTAAAAGTTTTACTTAAAGCGGCGGTAAGTTCGGCTTCGTTTTTTACAATGGATACGCCAACCGCTGAACCCTGATCGGCCGGTTTGACGACGGCGGGGTAGCCAATTTTCTCGGCCGCGTCGCGCAGAACGACATCGCAATAATTTTTCCAGCCGCCTCTCTTCACATTAATAAACTCCGGATGCGGTAAATTGTTGACCCGATAAATTTGCCCGGCGAAAATTTTATTCATCGCCAAAGCGCTGGCCAAGGTATCGGAGCCGGTGTAAGGAATGCCTAGAGTCTCCAGCATGCCCTGCACACAACCGTCTTCGCCAAAGGTGCCGTGCAAAGCAATAAATATAAGGTCAAACTTCTTTCGGTCTTTATTCTGTAAATCCAAATAGCGTTTATCTTTGCCGAGCATCAAAAAACGGCTATCTTTGGTCATTTCAATAAGCGCGGGAACATATTTTTTCCGGTCTAGATTTTCAAACACCGCTTTTCCGGTAACCAAAGAAACTTCTCGCTCGGCGGAAGGGCCGCCGTACAGCACGCCCACTTTTAATTTTTTTGCCATACTCATTGTACTAAATACCCCAGCGGGTCAACGGGGATGCCGTTTAACCGCGCCTCAAAATGTAAATGCGGGCCAGTAACAAAGGGGCCGGCGCCGACAGTGCCCGGCGTGCCGCCAGAATACCCTATCACATCTCCCCGATTAACAAAAGCGTCTTCGGCGACATTGATGCCGCTCAAATGGCCGTAAACCGAGGAAATGTTGCCGGTATGCACCAAGAGAATGTAACTGTAACACGAGGCCAGCGTACAGCGCCGGGCGCGGCCGACGTAACCCGAGGCCGCGGCTTCCACCGGCGTGCCCTGCGGAGCTTTGATGTCCACTCCGCTGTGTTCAAATACGCGGCGATAGGGGTAATCTAGGTCGTGAAACGTAGCATTGATAATACGGCTCGGCACGGGCCAGCTCATAAGCACATCGTCAGATTCATTAATTTTATTTTCTTCCGACAACCTTTTGCTGACTTTTTCTTCAAAAGTCCGGACTTCGCTCTCTGTGGCTTGATACTGACGCCTCAAACTGGAAAGTAAAGTCTGGAATTTGGCTTCGGAGTATTTAGTATCAACCAGCAATTTCTGTTTGATGCCGCCCTGCTCCACCAGCTGTTCTTTTTTAGCCTCCAATTCGGCTTGAAGAGCTTGATAAGCGGTGCGCTTGCCTTCCACCTGCCCCCTTTTCACCGCCAGCTCTTCATTGGCCAAACGAAGAGTTTTCACTGACCGGCCGAGATCAATATACAGGTTCTCGGTATTTTTTATCTCATTATAGAAATCGGAAAAATTTTCATAGCTCAACAGAATCTCCATGTAATTTTTTTGATCGCCCGCCTGAATGCGCTCCACCATGGCGGCAATAATTTTTTTTTGCTTGCTGATGATCTTTTCTTTGTCGGCGATAGAAAAATTCAAGGCGTCAATCTCCAGCTGGGTTTCTTTAATTTTTTCCTTGGCGAGAGCAATGCTGGTTTCAATTTGGGCGATATGGTTATCCAAAATACTCAACTGATTTTTGAGCGACACAGCTTCTGTTTGCTTTTGGACAATATTTTTCTTATATACCTCAATGGTCCGCTCCAATTGTTTAATCGTGTCTTTGCGCTTGGCAATTTCTTGGTTAAGAGCGTCAATCTCTTCTTTAGAGCCGCCAGCGTCTTCCGCCCAAACAAAACTACGGCCCCCGAACAAGAGACCAAAAACTAAAATTGCAGAAAAAAGATTAAATAAAATTCGGCGCGACATGATGATAGTATACCACACTTTTGAGCAGTGATAACTAGGCTTTGAGCTTGGCGATAGCCCCCTCCACACGTTTCAGGGATTCTTCTTTTCCCAACACTTCAGCAATTTCATAGGGGCCGGGCGAATTTTGCTGGCCAGAAAGGGCGACGCGCAAAGGCCAAAGCACACCGCCGGTGGAAAAACCATTTTTAGCTATCCACTCCCCTATTTTTGCTTCCAGGCTTGCCTTGTCCCATTTTTTTAGACCAGTCAGATAATCTTTTAGTTCGGGAAGAATTTTTTTAGTTTCTTCCATGGTGCCTTTGCGCCAGACCAGTAATTTAACTTCATACTCCGGCAGTTCAAAAACAAACTTAACGGCTTCGGGCAATTCAGACAACATAGTTACTCGTTCTCGCTCCAGTGCCAGAACGCTCTCCAGCCATTTAGCATTTTCAAACCAGTCAGTTTGCCCAAACCACGGCAGAGCGCGTTTAGCTAGTTCAGCAAGAGATAATTTTTTAAGGTATTCTTTATTATACCAATCCAATTTTTCTAAATTAAACACCGCGCCGGCCTTGCTTACTTTTTCCAGACTAAAATCTTTGACCAATTCATCAAGTGAATAAAACTCTTTTTCTGTCCCCGGGTTCCAACCAAGGAAAGCGACAAAGTTTATCATGGCCTCGGGCAAATACCCCTTCTGCTGATAATCTGACACTGACACATCGCCTTGTCGCTTGCTTAATTTGGATTTGTCCGGATTCAACAAAAGCGACAGGTGGGCAAATTGAGGCACGCCCCAGCCGAAAGCTTGATAGAGCTGAATGTGCTTGGGCAAACTGGAAAGCCACTCTTCACCGCGAATAACATGGGTAATTTCCATGGCATTATCATCTACTACCGAGGCCAAATGATATGTCGGGTAGCCATCTGACTTCAGCATGATAAAATCGTCTTGTAATTCATTCTTGAACACTACCTCGCCCCGAATGAGGTCGCGGGCGCGCGTTTCGCCATCTTTCGGCATCTTTAGGCGGATCACATGTTTTTCACCCGCCTCGGTCCGTTTTTTGGCCGCGGAAGGATCTAGGGCGGCGCACGCGCCGTCATAGCCGGTCGGACGCTTGTTTTTCTGCTGAGTTTCACGGAGTTGTTCCAAACGCCCGGAGGTACAAAAACAATAGTAGGCGTGGCCGGCCGCGAGCAGTTCCTCGGCGTATTTTTTATAAATATCCAATCGCTCGGACTGGATATATGGCCCGTGTTTGCCTTTTTGTGTCACGACATCGTCTTTTCCGAGTAGCGCGCCTTCATCCGGCGCCAGCCCGGCCCAGTACAGCGATTTCAAAATGTTCTGCGTGCCGTCCGCGACAAACCGTTCGCGGTCAGTGTCTTCAATACGCAGTAAAAATTTCCCGCCTTTTTGTTTAGCGAGCAAATACGAAAATAAAGCGGTGCGCAAACTACCGACGTGTAAATATCCGGTGGGACTGGGGGCAAAACGAGTGCGAATCATAACTCAAAATTTAGTAAAAATACACAAAAATAAAAATTTTGCCGTCGCGTTCCAAATGCGCCCAAAACGCTCGGGTTGGCAAAACAAGCGGTACAGCCATTCTAACCCAAGCGTGCGCATAAGTCTAGGCGGTCGCCTTAGGTGACCGCCTAGATAATCAACAGACCCGCCCACACCCATGGCAATTTTTACTGACGGCAATTTTGGCAAATTTTCGTAAATCCATTTCTCTTGCTTGCCCATGCCAAAGGCGACGAATAGAATGGCTGGCCTTTGTTGATTAATATCTCTAATGAGATCAGTATTCTCTTCACTAACAATTTCTAAGCGGGACTCATTGACAAGCAGGGATTTTTCTTCAATTTTCGGCCCTTTATTAAAACCAGCGATGATGAGTTTTGGAGATTTTCTTTTTAACTCCTCAGCCGCTTTTTTCACCACATCATCACTTCCCGACCCCAGCAGATACACGCTCTTCCCCTCTTGCTCCGCGAGAGCGCAGAGATCAAGCATAAAATCTACGCCGGTAATCCGTTTAATACGAAATCCGGAAACAAGGCTGACGCCAAACCCGTCACAGATATTCAAATCGCCATTATTCAGTACTGCTTTAAAATATAGGTCGTTGCGCGCCTTTACCAGCATTTCCGGGTTGGGGGTGAAAATGACGTGTTGCCCCGAAGCAGACAAAAAACCGGACGTCCTTTCCAGCGCCTCCGAGAGGGTGAGCGAGTCGATTTTAACGCCCAAAATTTGGCTTGAATTCATAGTTATGGAGAAAACCGGAAAAGCGCTAAACTAGAGGAAATTATACCATATTTGACAAATTATTCAATCATGTTATACTGTTTTTATCACTCTCTATGTTAGAGTGATAAATAGTAGCTTTTATCATTTTTAATATTTAGCGTTCATCATTTGATATTTTTACATTATGCCTCCCCAAAATTTTACCAATAAATCACAGGAAGCGATTCAAACGGCCGCGCGGATTGCCAGTGAAAACGGCCAGGGGCATGTGGAGCCGCCGCACCTTTTTGCGGCTTTTTTGAACGACCCGGAGAGCGTAGTCACTTCTATCTTGCAAAAACTCAACGCGCCCGCGAAAGATATTGAGTGCGGTGTAACCCAACAAATCAGCCGCCTGCCCAAAGAAGGCGCCGCCCTGCATGAACGAGCGGTCGGGCAAATTATGCTTGGCCCCGCTACGGCCGCTATTTTTGACATGGCCGCCGCGGAAGCAAAAAAAATGGGCGACGACTACATCAGCGTGGAACATCTTTTCCTGGCTTTTCTCGTCAACCGCAACCCGATCGCAGAGCTTCTCTCCCCGCTTGGCGTAACCTACGACAGCGTGCTGAAGGCTTTGGCAGGCATTCGCGGCAGCCAGAAAGTAGATTCACCCGAACCAGAAAGCAAATATAACGCTTTGGAAAAATATGGGAAAAACCTTACCGAACTGGCGCGCAAAGAAAAAATTGATCCGGTGATCGGACGCGATGATGAAATCCGACGCGTGATGCAAATTTTGACCCGCCGCACCAAAAATAATCCGGTTTTGATCGGCGAACCGGGTACCGGCAAAACGGCCGTAGTAGAAGGGCTGGCCCAGCGCATCGTGAATAGCGACGTGCCGGATTCTTTACGCAACAAAGAAATCATCGCGTTGGATTTGGCCTCGCTTATTGCCGGCACCAAATTTCGCGGCGAATTTGAAGACCGCCTGAAAGCGGTGCTAAAAGAAATCAATAGCGCCGCCGGAAAAATTATTCTCTTTATTGATGAATTGCACACCATCGTGGGCGCGGGCGGTTCCGAGGGAGCCATCGACGCGGCCAACATGCTGAAACCGATGCTGGCGCGTGGCGAACTCCACACCGTCGGTGCCACCACGCTCAAAGAGTATCAAAAATATATTGAAAAGGACACGGCTCTAGAGCGCCGTTTTCAACCGGTCTTGGTGAACGAACCCAGCCCCGAAGACACCATCGCTATCTTGCGCGGCATCAAAGAAAAATATGAGGTGCATCATGGCGTGCGCATCACCGACCCGGCCATTGTCGCCGCGGTGAAACTCTCCGACCGCTATATTACCGATCGTTTTCTGCCGGATAAAGCCATCGATCTGATTGACGAAGCGGCGGCAGCGCTCCGACTGGAAATAAATTCCATGCCGGAAGATTTGGATAAGATGAAGCGCAAATCCATTAAACTGGAAATTGAAAAGCGCGCGTTAAAAAAAGAAACAGACGAAGACTCCAAAGAACGCTTAGGGAAAGTGGAAAAAGAATTGGCCGATATCCAGGAATCCAGCCGCGAACTCTCGGCCAAATGGAAAAATGAAAAAGACATTATTACCCGCATCCATAACTACAAAAAAGAATTAGACCATTTGAAACAGCAGGCGGACATTGAGGAACGCAAGGGGGATTTGCAGAAAGTGGCTGAAATTCGCTATGGCCGCATTCCGACTCTGGAACGTTCCATCAAAGATGACGAGATTAAACTCGCGGTTCTACAAAAAGAGCACGGCATTTTGAAAGAAGAGGTAAAAGAAGAGGACATCGCCTCGGTGGTGGCGCGCTGGACGGGTATACCGGTAAAAAAAATGCTCATGACCGAGAGCGCCCGTTTTTCCACGCTGGAAAGTATTCTGGGACAGCGGGTCGTTGGCCAGGAGGAGGCGATTAAGGCGGTAGCCAACGCCCTCCGCCGGTCGCGGGCGGGAGTAAGCGAACCCAACCGCCCCATCGGCTCGTTTATCTTCCTGGGTCCTACCGGCGTCGGCAAAACCGAACTGGCGAAAAGTCTGGCAGAATTTTTATTTGACACAGAAGAGGCGCTCATACGCGTGGATATGAGCGAATACATGGAGAAACACAGCGTGGCGAAAATTATGGGCTCCCCTCCCGGCTATGTGGGCTACGAAGAAGGCGGACAGCTGACTGAGCTGGTGCGCCGCCGGCCATACGCGGTTATTCTTTTTGATGAAATTGAAAAAGCTCATCCGGATATTTTTAATATTCTCCTGCAAATCCTTGACGACGGCCGGCTGACCGACGCCAAAGGGCGCAAAGTGAATTTCAAAAATACGGTAATCATCATGACGAGCAATATCGGGAGCCAACTTATTTTGAACTTGAGAAAACGCGGCGAGTTCGGTTTCCAAACCGCGCGCAAAAATAAGGGAACGAGCGAAACCAATGTGAAAGAACGAATTATGGAAGAGATGCAAAACCACTTCAAGCCGGAATTCCTGAATCGCGTTGATGAAATCACTATTTTCCATTCTCTGCAGGAGAAAAACATTGAAAAAATTGTTGATCTCCAGCTGACCCACATTCAAAAACGTCTGGATGAAAAGAGAATTACTCTCGTAATTGATGACGGGGCTAAGAAACTTCTGACTAAAATCGGCTATAACCCGGATTTCGGCGCGCGCCCGCTCAAACGCGCTCTGCAAACGGAACTTTTGGATCAGCTGGCGCTCAAAATGATTGAGGGAGCCATAACCGATGGGCAAACCGTAAATGTAGGGACGCAAAAAGGAAAAATCGTTCTAGCCTAACGGCTTTATCAACCCGGCTGTTTGTGCTATACTAGGCTTCAATGAAGCCCCTTAGACGACTGATTATTTCTTTATCCTTTTTAGAGCTGATTTTACAGCCGATTTTTGTACTAGCGCAAACTGATTTTAACCCGCACTATATTATTTCCGATCCGGAGTTGCAGGATTACCAAAATTGGACCCGTTCTGACATTCAAAAATTTCTAGACGACAAAGGCAGTTATCTGCGCCAGCTCATAGTTGAAGACGCGAGCGGCACGATGAAAATGGCTTCAGACATCATCTTTGACGCCGCCAAGCAGTACCAAATCAACCCGAAATTCCTCCTCGTTACTCTGCAGAAAGAGCAGAGCCTTGTTACTGACGATGCCCCCAACCAAAAACAGCTTGATTGGGCCACCGGCTTTGCCGTATGCGACAGTTGCAGTTTGGACGACCAGAAAGTGACTAAATACAAAGGATTCGGGAAACAGGTGGACGGAGCGGCCGGCATCATGCGCTGGTATTATGCCAATGAAGACAAGACATTCGTAAAGAAAAAAGACACGCCGATTCGCATTGACGGCGAAAATGTTATTCCCGGAAGTTGGGCCACGGCGTTTCTCTATACTTACACCCCGCATCTGCACGGCAATAAAAATTTCTGGCGCATTTGGAATGCCTGGTTTGAACAGATATACCCGAATGGGACGCTTCTTACCGTTCCGGGAAGCGATACTTATTGGCTTATTGAAAATGGAAAACGCCGCCAATTTAAAAATAAAACCGCGCTCATTACTAGAGTTGATCCCAAAATAGCCATCGCGACCAGCGAAGCCGATTTGATGAATTATCCACTCGCGGCGGAAATCACTTTTCCCAACTATTCTCTTTTACGTTCACCCGCCCGCACTTACTTGCTAGACTACGATACGCTCCGGCCATTCGTTTCCAATGAGGTGGTTGCTAAACTGGGTTATAACCCGGATGAGCTGATTGACGTTGCCGACGCGGATCTGGCCAGCTACCCCATCGGCTCCACCATCACCGCCTCAACTACCGCGCCGCAAGGAGTGATTTTTCAAATTTCCGACGCCTCCGCGTACTACCTTTTGAAAGACGACGTGTTGCGGCCGATTCTTGACAAAAATATTATTGACGCCAATTTCAAAAATTTACGCGTGGAAAAACATAAACTGAAAGAGCTCGCTAAATACACCGTCGCCGATGAACCAGTGGCTTTTTCCGATGGCACACTCTTACGCGGGAAAGACAGCTCTATCGTGTATATTATGGATCAAGGAGCAAAGCGCCCGATAGCGGATGACGACACCTTCATCGCGCTCGGATACAAACGATCAAATATCGTGCCGGTCGCCACGCTGACGCTTCTCAATATACCGCTCGGCAAACCGCTCTTTATGAATAAAGATTTCACTTCGGCAAAAAATAAATACCTTGGTGATAACGCCACGCCCGTTGCCGATTTGTATGGCGAAAAAATACTCCCCGCTTATGTGGCGGCGGAATACCCCAGCGGTCGAATTATTTCAGGGAAAGACATTGACACGCGGCGTCCGATTGCTTCGGTGACCAAACTCTTGACGGCGTATGAAGCGCTCCGCCAAGATTTAAACTTGAACCAAACCACTGCCTACAAAAAAGAGCTATACGCCATGGAAGAGAACCCTCTTAAATTTCAAAATGGCGATATTGCCAAAAACAAGGATATTTTATATGCTATGTTAGTAGGATCCGTCAACTCCGCCGCCCGCATGGTGGCGCAAAGAACCGGCCTGGAAGAATCGGAACTTGTTCGGAAAATTAACAACCGCCTGGATGAATGGGGCGCGGACTTTACCACTATTTCGGACGTCACCGGCCTAGACGAACGCAATAAATCTACCCCGCGCGATTTGCTAAAAATATTTACTAAGGCGCTGGCGGATAAAACGATCAGAGACGCGATTGCCAGCCCGACCTATGTTTTCAAAAAAATTGTTAAGAAAAAAATTGTCGCTCAAAAAATAAAAAATACCAACCAGATAATAACGCTCTATCCGATTTCAAAACGAGGGTACAAAATTCTCGCCACTAAAACCGGGTACACCGAGGAAGCCAATGCGGTGCTGGCGATGCTTATTGAATCAAAAAAAAATAAAAAACAGTATATCATAATTACCATGGACAATCCAAATTACGCTAAACGATTTGACGAGCCGCACCGGATCGCGGAGTGGATTGCCGCGGGCAACGTCAAAATCGCCGCAGATAAATAGCGCCGGCCAATTAAATAAATTTGATTTGTAATTTAAACTATATGTCTCTCGTCTTCGCGGCGATTACGCCTCATCCGCCGATCCTAATACCGGCGATCGGCAAAGATAATCTTAAAAAAATAGATACCACTAAAAAAGCCATGGAAAAATTGGAAGAGGATCTCTATTTAAGCCACCCCGATATTTTATTGCTGATATCGCCCCACGGAAAACTGTTCCCTGACGCCTTCTCCATGAACGTCTGTTCGGAATATGAAACAGATTTGAAAGAATTCGGCGACCTCACTACTAAGCTTCACATCAAGGGCGAGATGAACTTGCCGGCGCTTATTCGCGAAGCCGGAAAAGAAAAGGACTATAAAACTATCATGATTAGCGAGAAAAATCTTGATCACGGCGCCGCCGTGCCGCTTTTTTACCTCACTCCGCACTTGCCCAATGTCGGTTTGACGGTTTTCGGTTTTTCCGATCTAGACGCCAAAACCCACACTGATTTTGGTTACTTGCTGAAAGAACAGATATTGCACACCAACAAACGGGTGGCGGTTATCGCTTCGGGAGATTTATCGCACGCGCTCGCCACCGACGCTCCAGCCGGTTTCAAGCCTGAGGGTGCGATTTTTGACAAAAAAATACAGGAATATTTAGCCACCCGCAATACTGCCGGGTTGATCCAGCTAGAACCCTCGGCAACAGACGCGGCCGAATGTGGTTTTCGCTCGTTCCTCATTCTTATGGGGATTCTCCGCGACGTTAATTATACCTTTGAATCCTACGCCTACGAAGGGCCGTTCGGGGTCGGTTATCTTACGGCAAACTTCGTCTTGTAAATTCGCGATCGCCCCAAATAAGCGACCGGCCAAACGCTATGATTGTCCAAGTCATATTGGCTAAGCGAGGAACTCTCCGTTTAGCGTGGTTTGATTATCTCGTGCCGGCGGAGCTGGAAAAAACAGCGGCCGCGGGCCAGCTAGTGGTTGTTCCTTTCCGCTCCAAAGAGATGCTTGGCATTATTCGCGCTTTCGCTGCTCAGCCAGAAGCTAAAGCCAAACTCAAGACTCTCAAAGAAATCGTCCTGCCCGAGCCGCTCGTCAGCCACGAACAACTCGCGTTTCTTGAAGAAATGGGGGTATTTTTTCATACCTCGCTTGGATTCTTGATAAAAATGAACCTGTTGCCGTTGCAGAAGAGAAAACTCAAAACGTGGACGATGAAAAAAGAAAAACAAACAAAATCTGAACATCATTTTGAAAAACCGCGCGTGTTCGTCTATTCCAACCTGACCGAAAAAAAAGAATGCCTCAACACTCGCATCGCCGCTCATGGCCAAACGCTTATTCTTGTGCCAGAAGTCGGCGACATCGATCTGGCGCTGAGTGATTTAACTGCGGAAGAACAATCGCGCGCTGTCGCTATCACCGGAGAAATATCGCCAAAAAAACTTTTTACTCTCTGGCAACAAGTATGGAGCGGCGAAAAAAATATTATTATTGGCACACGACGAGCGTTTTTTTTGCCGTTTTTTGATCTGGCGGCTATCATTCTGGATGACGAGGGCAACGAAAGCCACAAAAGTTTTGATTTGGCACCGCGCTTCCACGCCCGCGATGCCGCTATCATGCTCGCGAAACACCATGGCGCCACTGTCCATTTACTCACCCGCGCACCCGCAGTTGAAACTTACTATTTCGCCAAGAACAAAGTATACGAAACCGCTTCAGATCGTCTGTTGCCCGTTATCCCCCAGCGCTATGCCATTTTGGATATTAAAAACGATCGGCGCGGCGGCAGTTTTAACGCCATCACCGCCGATTTGGCTGAACAGATTCTCTCCGCCGCTCAAGGAACGATTTTTCTTTTCTGCCATCGGCGCGGAACGCTTGGCTATGTAAATTGCCGCGATTGCAAAACGGCGCTCACCTGCCCTTCGTGTCAAGAATCGCTGGCATTTCATGCCTGGTCAAAAACTTTGGAGTGCCACCATTGCGGCCGCCGCGAACCAATGATTGCCGCTTGCCGGCGCTGCCAAGGAACAAATATCGCTATGTACGGCCCGGGCACCGAGCAGGTGGAGAACGAATTTAAAAAACTTTTTCCAAATGACCCGCGGCCAATTGTCGTGATTGACAGCGACACTCCGCAAAAGTTAAGCGCGGCCGAAAACCATATTATTATCGGCACCCAATACGCCTGGCCGTCAATTCCTTGGAAAAAAATCAGCCTCATGGCCTTTATTGACAGCGACACTCCGCTGTTTGCGCCGGAATATAAGACCGGCGAACGACTCTGGCAAATTCTAACGCGTTCCCTGTTTTTACTGCCGGAAACCGCACCGCTCTTTATCCAAACGGCACATCCGGAACACACGATTTTTCAGGCTCTTGCCACTCCGGAAATTTTTTATACCAGCGAGCTGGCGGAGCGACGATTGTTTAAATACCCTCCTTACCGCTTTATCCTGCGCCTTTTTACCAGCGAAAAAAATTACGCTTCGCTCAAACACGAAATGGAGTCGGTGGAGAGGACGCTGAAACGATTGACTAAAAATGATTCCGCGGTTACAATAATGCCAGTCGCTGATATGTTTCCTCGTTTTCAACGGGGCCTCTACCGGCAGACCATCATCATTAAAATTGGATATGGAAACTACAAAAAAATTATTCGCCAGATTCTCACCGTGGTGCCGGAAACCTGGAAAGTCGACCCTAACCCCAATACGCTCTTAAGCCCCTAAACACTATGGTGTACGATATTGTATTTGACCCAGAACCAATGCTCCACCGACCAAGCGCACCGATGGACTCGGCCGCCATCGCCGGTCGGGAAACGCAAAAATTTATTAAAGACATGGTGGAAACCATGTATGTGAAAGACGGCGTGGGTCTCGCGGCTGTGCAAATCGGCAAGCCCATTCAGCTCTGCACTATTGTGAAACAATTCAACGCCTTCAATGCGCGCGAAGATCTGTGCCTAATAAATCCACGTTGGACAAAAATTTCCCGGCACAAAACATGGGACGAGGAAGGATGCCTCTCGGTGCCCGGTTTATACGGAAAAATTCAACGTTACACGAACATTAAAGTGAACGCTCTAGACGGAAAAGGGCGGCCTATTGAATTCGTGGCGGAAAATTTCTTCGCGCGCATTATTCAGCATGAAATAGACCACTTAAACGGCCATCTTTACATTGAAACAGCGAAAGATATCCACCCGGCCGAACCGTTAAAACGGACGCTTTCGTAACCAGCCTTATGATCACTATTCTCTATTTCGGCACCAATTCGGCATCGGCAAAAGTACTTGAGGCCATGGCGCGTACCCGGGGTTTTGGCATTTCAGGGGTGGTCACCCAGCCCGACCGCCCCATTGGACGCGAGCAAAAACCAACACCGTCCCCGGTTAAAATAATGGCGGAAAAATTACGTTGGCCTATTTTGTGTCCGGAAAACTTAAAAAATTTTCCTCTGGAAACATTGCCAAAAGCTGATATTTTTGTCGTGTACGCCTATGGCCTTATTATTCCTCAAACAATCCTTGATCGCTCGCCACACGGAACGCTCAATATCCACCCGTCGCTCCTGCCTAAATACCGCGGGCCGACGCCAATTCAATCCGCCCTCATCAATGGCGAAACTGAAACCGGAGTGAGCATTATGTTGCTTGATGCCAAAATGGATCACGGGCCAATTTTCCGGAAACTGCCTCTGGCCATCAGCCCAAACGATACTGCCGCTGATTTGACCGAAAAACTTACCGCGCTGGCTATACCCGCTTTAGTCTCAACCATTTTTGAATGGACGCAGGAAAAAATCTCCCCGACGCCGCAAGATGACGCCAAAGCAACCATCTGTAAAATACTCACTCGCGTTGATGGCGAAATAGATTGGAAAAAAACGAATACGGAAATATATAATCTTTACCGCGGTCTCGCTCCCTGGCCGGGCATTTGGACTCGCTGGAATGGAAAACGACTGAAATTACTTTTAATCGCTCCCTCCCCTATACGGGAAAAGACGGAGGGACTGGTTTTAATTCAGGACAATCATTTGTACATCGCCACGGCTGATGCTTCAATTGAAATAATTGAACTACAGCTGGAAGGGAAAAAACCTATGACCGCCAAGGTATTTTGCAATGGCTACAAAGATTTTCCCGATTCAATTTTGCCCTCCTAAAACAGCTTATGTTTCAGAGGAAGCCTTTTTTTCTTCTTTTCGTTGCATACACAGCACTCCGAATATTTTCTTATTTCTTTGGCCCGGAAACTCCCCTGCAAACACAGCATATCGTGAATACAATTGTTTCTTTGATTTTCCTTGCTCTAGCGGCCGCTCTCATTGTCCAAGGAGACAAGCGCGGTTGGTATTTAATACTGCTGGAGATAATTTTGGGTGGCAGCGGAAATTATCTGGCCGCGTTTGGCTTAACTGTCCGAACATGGCTCGTAATAATAGCCATTCCACTTTACATCTTTAGACTTTTTTGGAAAAAATATTGGCATGGCTTTTGGCAACGTGAATACAAGATGGTAGGTTTGCTGGCAATTTTTTTAACGATTATCGGTCTACAGGGGCTCCGCGGCTTTCTAAATGACCACGACCTCAAACTCATCATCGGCGATACCATACCTTACGCCTATATTTTGTATTATTTCCCGCTCCGCGAACTTCTGCGCGACCAAGGATTCAAGCGGTTGGCCGGCAACGCACTTATGGCGGCAATCGCCGGCAACGCACTTTTTATGCTCTTTACTTTTACCGGCTTTTCCTCCGGAGTGTTGCAACTGCAAGACAGCTACTACCATTGGTATCGCGACGTAGCCGAGGGGAAAATTACCGAACTGCCCTTTCATTTTTACCGCCTCGTTCTGAATGAGCACTTGCTTCTGGTGCCGACTCTTCTCTACCTTGTTTACAGACGATTTTACCAGCGCCACTTACACCCTATCCTCTACACCATACTTCCCGCCCTATTGTTGTTGGTTATCTCTATTAATCTCACTCGCATTTACCTGGTGGCGCTTGTGGTAGGGCTTGTGGCGCTGTTTAACCACACCGAGTGGCGGCGCTGGCTCCTGGGCAGCCTCGTGACGCTACTATTCTTTGGGGGCACCTTTACCACAATCCACCTGATCGCCAGCCGCGGCGCGAGTTTGGGGTGGGAAATTTTTGGTTTACGCCTGCAGAGTATCGTTAGCCCGCAAATTGAAGAGAGCTCCTTGAGCAGAATGCTGATTTTACCGAAGATTATTGAAAAAATACAGACTCACCCGCTCATTGGCGAAGGACTCGGCGCCACCGTGTCTGTATACAGCCCGACATTTAAAAAAATTACCACCACTCCGCATTTTGACTGGGGCTATTTGGAAATAGCGGCCGAGCTAGGCGCGATAGGTTTACTTGTCTGGGGCGCTATTATCGCCTTGATATTCCGGATTTACAAAAAAAACCAACTGCCGAAATGGCAGCTGGCCAGTTTTTTGGCGTTGCTCGTCATCAATCTTACCTCGCCAGCGTTATTTCATGTGCTCGGAATCATCTGGATAATAATTCTGCTGGTTCTGCCGTCTATCCGGCCAAATGATGTTTCTTCAAAATAATTTTCTTGGCTTCTTCATAGTTTTTTACCGCTTTTGTTCGCCAAGGTAAATGGTACATAAAGCTCGGCAGCCAAACACTGCAACCTTTTCGTCCGCGGACGATTTTTTTATATAAAACTTTAGACACAAAAATGCCGGTTTTCCCCTGCTCCAGGAGCGTGAGCCACAGATCCCAATCTTGAAAACGCCGGAGCGATTCTTCCCAGAGCGGGCAGCGCGCCCGGCGAATAAGCGAGGTGGTGTCAATATAATTATTGCGCCTTAAATCTTCGGCGCTGAACGGCTGGCTCCGCATGGTCTTCCAGCCAAACTGAAATTGAGAATAGGCATAACTCGCCTCGGGGCTCTCTTCAAGCGCGGCCAATAATTCTTGGAGCATCTCCGGCTTTGCCACCGTGTCGGCATCCCAAAAAATGACATACTCGCCCTGCGCTTCGCTCAATCCGCGGTTGCGGGCGGCACTGGCGCCTTGATTTGTTTGTTGAATAACTTTTGTATTCAACCCGGATACTTCGTTCAAAGCGTTTTTTAACGCTTCCGAAAAGTTGTCGGTGCTGCCATCGTTCACAATAATAACTTCCAGCGGCAGGACGGTCTGCGCTTTGACGCTGACCAAACATCGCTCTAGAGTATGAGCGTGATTGTAAACAGGAATGATAACGCTAGTTGAGGCCATACTTACCCAAGCTTGGCGAGCTGATTATTCCAAGTGAACTGTTCGCGAACGCGCTTTTTTCCAGCTTCACCCATCTGACGCGATCGTTCGGGATTTTTCAAAAGATCCGAGATGGCTTTGATCACTGCTTTATCTTGATGAACATCAACTACGACACCGGTGACACCGTCTTTCACAGCCTCTTCAACACCGCCAGAACGCCCCGCCACCACCGGCAAACCACTGGCCGCCGCTTCCAAAAATACCGTCCCCCACCCCTCCTCCGCTCCGTCATCCGGGTGAGTAAGAAGCGCAAAAACATCAGACGCCTGGTAATATACCGGCAATTCAGCAAAAGAAATTTGTCCGAGGAAACGGACGACGTTTTGTAAATAATGCTTGTGCACAGCATCAAATATCTCCTGCTGTTTAGGCCCTAAACCAATCATCAGCCAAACGACGTTGGGCACCTCTTTCAAAATTTCCGGCAACATCCGAATGGCGTGCGGATAACCCTTACCCTCTACCATGCGTGCCACTGTTACAATGATTTTTTTTCCTTGCAGGGCCAGGTGTTCTTTCATTTTGGCAATTTTCTCCGGACTGACAACGGATAAAAAATTATCGGCCGGACAGGGATACACCACCACAACAGGGGCGATAGCTTCAACGCGCTCCAGGAGCTTTTTCTTCAAAAATTCGCTATTCACCACAATGCGCTCAGCCTCTTCGCACACTTTCTTAAAATTTTTGAGCTTGAGCGAATCGCGAGTAGCGAGCGTTACATCGGTGCCGTGTAAAAAAATAGTATAAGGAATTTTTACCAATTTTTTCATGAGATACCCGACATACCCGACCGGTAAGGCTTGGTGAATATCCATGCGAGTAATTTTCTCCCGGCGAATAATGCCCCATATTTGAAAAAATAGCCTAAGCCAATGCGGCCAAACCAAAAACCAGTAAGGGCGGCGGCGATACACCTTCCACGGCGACTCTTTATCAAGCTCCTCGGCGCGCGGCAGAGGCGGCGCGTATACGACCACGCTCTCCGGATTCGCGTGTTTGACGTAATTATATACATAGGAAGCGATGCCGCCGGCCTGGGGCGGGTACTCCAGCGTGATTATTAAAGTCTTCGGATTCATAAATTAAACAGAAAAAATTTTCTTAATCCTATTTTAATCATAATTTTGTTGATAAGCGCGGCATCAACAAGACCGTTCCAGAATAATAATAAGCCATAAATAACTCCGCCGATTGGTATCGTGATAATAAAATGTAATTTAAGCGTTAAAAACCAAACAGCCACCGCCATTACTGCCGCCGGCCAAACTGTTTTGAAAAAAGCGCTGGCGATAGCCCTGATATCAATGGACGCAAAACGGCGCGCGTAATAGAAACCGCCGGCGCAAAGGATGCTATTGCTGATAACAGCTGTCAGAGCGGCACCCTCTATGCCAAAACGCGGCAAAAACAACAAATTCAAAACTGTATTGACAAAAAGGGCGGTAGCCAACAGAAAAGTTTGCACTTTTTGATGGTTGACGGCGTTCAACAACGCGCCGGTGATGTAACCCAGAAAACTAAAAATCAGGCTTATGAGAAGCAGACGGAGCACCGGCACTGACGGCAAAAAACGTTCGCCGTAAAGTGCCACGATAACAGGCTTGGCGATGGCGCTGAGACCAAAAGACAAGGGGAAAACGATGGCAAACAAATAGCGCCAGGCTTTGGTAAACAGCTCCCCTATTTTTGCCGGGTCGGTGATAGATAGGGCGCTCATCACCGGGTAAACGCTCGCCGCCACCGCTGAAGGAATAAACTGAAAAGCGAAAGTAATTTTGTAGGGAACACTCCACCAGCCTAGATGCTCCGGCGGCAGAAGCTTGGACATTAGAATTGAGTCGGTATAGGCATAAAGCCGGCCGATGACGCCAGCCATGGCAAAAGGAACGGCGAGGGCCACAAACGCCTTACAGATGGCAAAACTGAAGGTAAAACGATAACGCAGGCCATAGGCGCGGGCGGCAAAATAAGCCCCGTAGATGGTGTTGCCAAAACTCGGTATGGTATAAGCCGCTATCAGCCACAGAAGCGAGGCATGATTTAAAATAGCGGCTGTCCCAATCACCAAAGTGGTAAATTGCGCCGCGACGACAGCAATGGATTCATAAATCAAATTTTTACGCGCTCGAAATATACCGAAAAATGTGCCCTGCAAACTGTCAAAAAACATGGTTACTCCGGAGAGATAGATGAGCGGGCGCAACTCCGATCCGTAATTTAAAAAATTCACAGCGACGATGAGGAGACCATAAGCGGCGCAGCCAAACACCATTTTTGTCCAGAGAATAGTATTTATATACCTTTCGGACTGATCCAGATATTTGGCGGCTTCACGGGTTAAAACCGGCACCAGGCCAAAATCAGCGACCACCGCGAAAATGGTGGTAAATGAAATAGCAAAAAAATACTGACCGGTGTTCTCAACGCCGATGACGCGCGCGATAATGGTGAAATAAACAAAAGAAATTACCTTCTGAAAGACAGAGGCGAGCGTTAAAAAAGAGGTATTTTGCGCGACGGTATACGACATACGCATTATTATGATATGTGGCGAGGGGCGGCGGGTTTTT
>Ga0209211_10000189_pt1 | contig 136724 bp, 121 predicted proteins | sample RifGroA2_FD_183992 | JGI IMG/M metagenome (GOLD analysis project Ga0209211, IMG submission 183992) | Groundwater microbial communities from Rifle, Colorado, USA - Groundwater A2 (SPAdes) (version 2) | ecosystem: Environmental > Aquatic > Deep subsurface > Groundwater | place: Rifle, Colorado...
CAAGCAGGCCGAGCTGTTCGCCGCCATGCGCGAGCATTACAGCATTCCCCGCAAAGACAACCTGTCGCTCAAAGACTACCCGACCATCCGCCACTGCATAAAGTACGTGATGGACGAAACCGGAGATTCAACCTCCGAAACGCAGCCCGCCGCGGCGCCGGCCGCCAAGGCCGTGCAGCCGGAGCTGATGGACATCGCGGCCAGACCCGCCGCGCCGCAGGCTGAAAAGGCGCCGAAGCAGGAATACCCCAAGCGCCACATCCGCCATGTGCCGGCCGTAATACAAGCCCCCGTGGAACAGGAAGTTATAAAGAAACTCTCGCCCAAGCGCCCCGTGGCGATCTTCGCCGAGGACCTGGACCTGGCGAAGGCGTTCCGCGCCGAGCTTAACAAGCACCGCGCCGACTCCTATATCTTCACCCCGGCCAAGACCAAAGTGAAGGACGCCATTACCGTGGACTTCCGCGATATCCCGGCGCTGGAGAAAGCGCTGACCGACTTCGCGGCCGCGCACCCGGATACGCAGGGCATAGTCTACCTGACCGGCTGCATGGTGAAGTCGCTGTCGCAGGAGACGGCGGCGTTCGAGGACCTGAAGCGCTACGCCCTGCCGCTGTTCCTGGCGGCGAAGTACCTGGGCGCCGGCCTGCAGAAGATCGACCCCGGCTTCAGCACGTTCATGGCCGTGGTGACCACGCTGGACGGCGGCTTCGGCTACAAAACCAAGGAGTCTTACGACCCGATCTACGGAGCCATCCACGGGCCCACCCTGTGCCTGCGCAAAGAGCTGGAACACAGCGTCGTAAAGCTGCTGGACTTCGAGCCCAGCTCGTCCAACCAGACCATAGTGCAGAAGACCTTCTACGAGATACTCTACTCCGACAAGCGCCTGGCCATAGGCTATGCCGACGGCAAGCGCTGGACGCTGGTAGGCAAGCCGGCCGCGCTGGACAAGTCGCGGCTCACCACGCAGCTGGAAGGCAAGAACGTGATAATCACCGGCGGCGGGCGCGGGCTCGGCGCCATGTTCTCCAGGATGCTGGCGGAACAGCACAAGCCCAACCTGGTGCTGCTGGACATCATAGAGATCAGCGACAAGGCCAGGCGCCTTACCGCCATGAGCCCGGAGGAATTGAAAGCCTACAAGACCGGCGAGCTCTGGACCGAGATCAAGGCGACGGTGGAAAAGCCGACGCCCGCCATCCTGGAGCGCGAGTTCACCAAGCTCAAGGACGCGGCCGACATGCACAACAACATGGAGGCGATCCGCGCCCTCGGCGTAAAAGTGCATTACTACCGCTGCGACCTTAACAACGCGGAGAGCTTCTCCTCGGCCATGCAGAATGTCAAGACCGACTTCGGGGCGGTGGACGGCCTGGTGCACTTCGCCGGCCTCGAGCGCTCGAAGCTGGCGGCCGACAAGGCCGTTGAGGAATTCAACCTGATCTTCAACGTCAAAGCCAACTCAGCCGTAAACCTGTGGAAGTCCGGCGTGGTGAAGGAGAAGGGCTTCTGGGTGATGGTCTCTTCGATAGCCGGCAAGTTCGGCAACCTGGGCCAGACCGACTACGCGGCGGCCTCGGACTATATCGCCAAGTTCTGCCTCAGCCAGGCCAACCGCGGCATACGCGCGGTCTCCGTGGACATGACCGGCTACGCGCAGATCGGCATGGGCGCGCGGCCCGGCGTGGAAGCCTTCCTGAAATCGCAGGAGATGGATTTCCTCTACCCCGAGGAAGGCATGCAGGCGATGCTGGACGAGCTGGCCTACGGCAAGGTGCCGGAGATCATCCTCTCCGGCAGCCTCGGCAAACTGGACTGGGACAAGCAGCTGATGTTCGAGCCCGGCTTTTCGGCCTCGGGCGCCACGGGATTCCACTTCGCGCCCAAGCTGGAGGACCTGGTGAAGGGGGAAAGCCTCTCGGCCGCCAAGGAATTCTCCCTGGACAGCGACCATTACCTGGTGGACCACTCCATAAACGGCACGCCCTACGTGCCGGGCGTGATGGGGCTGGAGACTTTCGCCGAGACCTCGGCGCTGCTGACCGGCGCGCCTCCGAAGGCGCTTACCGGGGTGCGGTTCGCGGTGCCGATCAAACTGCTGCGCAACAAGCCGACGGAGATCAAAATAAAAGCGCTGGCCGCCGGCGACGGCTGCGAAATGCGCCTGGAGTCGGACTTCGTCAGCCCCAAGGGCCTGCGCCTGGGCCAGACCCGGACCCATTTCAAGGCGGCCTCGGCCGGCGACGCCGTTTCAGGCTGGAAGGAGTCCGTAAGGCCCGTCCTGCCGAAATCCAAAAAATACAAAACCGACGCCGCGACTATCTACAAGACCTATTTCCACGGCCCGAGCTTCCAGGTGCTGGACGGGATAATCTCCGTGGATAAGAATTCGGTGCTGGCGGTCTTCAAACGCCCCGCGGCCCCGCTCTGGAAGCAGAGCCAGCCGGGCAAGCTGGTTTTCCACCCGCTGGTCTTCGAGGCGCTGTTCCAGGCCTGCGGCTGGCGCGACATACAGTTCGACCGGAGCATGGCGCTGCCCGACGCCATAGGCGCGGCCATAGTTTACGATCACGAACCCGTGGACCCGGAGACCCTGTTCCTGTACGGCGTCTTCAAGGGCCGCACCGAAGACAACCGCAGCCTCTATGACGCCTGGGCCTTCGACGGCGACTTCAACCTGGCGGCCGAGATCCGCGACTACGCGATGATCCCGACCCCCATCTGAGCCCGGCCGATATAAGGATACAGGATGAGGGACTACGGGATAGAGCACTGGCCTGAAACCGGGACCGGGATAAAGTTCGTCAGGGTAGAAGGCCTGGCCCCCGGCAACGCGCTCTCGGCCCGTGAGACCGCCTTATACGGCGCCTTCCGCATGGAGAAAAGGCGCAAGGAATGGCTGGCCGGCCGCCTGGCGGCGAAGTGCCTGCTTTCAGCCGCCGCGAACGAGGCGGACCAATCCCGCCTGGACATAAGCTACGACCAGCTGGGCCGCCCGGCCTGCGCCGGCCGCATCGTTTCCATCTCCCATTCCGGGGGCTGGGCCATGGCGGCCATCAAGGAAGGGACCTCGTTCATAGGCGCGGACCTGGAAAAGATAGAGGAACGCCACCCCGCCTGGTACAAGGATTATTTCCTGCCCGGAGAACTGGCAACCCCCGACCCGGGCGAAGCGACGCGGCTTTGGGCCATAAAAGAGGCTTTGCTCAAAGCGCTGGGGCTCGGCCTGGCCGCGGACCCGCTCTCGATAAGGGCGGGGGGGCAAAAGATAATTCTCGCCGGCAAAGCCCTGGGGCGCTACTCGGAACTGGGCAGCCCGCCCTTCGTGGTAAGCACGAAGCCCTTCCCCGAAGGCTTCTGGACGGCCGTAGCGGCGGCCCGCTGACAACGCCGCACTAGGCACGGCAGCCTTATAAAAAGGTAAAATATCTTAAAGCGAGGACACACCAAGCATGGCCGATTTAATGGAAGACCCCATAGCGAACGCGAGCGCCGCGCAGGAAGCCGGGAAAAAATCCCATCCCAAAAAAGTGCGCGTAGTCCCCGAATCCCTCAAGAAGTTCCGCGAGATCCACGCCGCGGCCGAAGCCGGCGGCCCCCCGGAAAAAATAGCGGCCCAGAAGGCCAAAGGCAAGCTGACGGCCAGGGAAAGGATAGCCTACCTGACGGACGAAGGCTCTTTCCAGGAGCTTGGCCTGCTGATGGAGACCCGCTGCACCGATTTCGGAGTAAAGGATAAACATATAAAGGGCGACGGCGTCATCACCGGCTTCGGCAAGGTGAACGGCCGCCTGGCCGCCATTTTCTCGGAGGATTTCACCCAGCTGGGCGGCTCCCTGGGCCGCACCCACGCCGACAAGATCACCAAGCTGATGGACATGGCCGCGGACGCCCGCGTGCCCGTGATAGGCATCCTGGACTCGGGCGGGGCCCGCATCCAGGAAGGCGTGGACTCCCTGGACGGGTACGGCGAGATCTTCCTGCGCAATACCAAGTACTCCGGAGTAGTGCCGCAGATCTCCATCATCCTCGGGCCCTGCGCGGGCGGCGCGGTCTACTCGCCGGCGCTCACCGATTTCGTGTTCATGGCCAAGGGGATCAGCCACATGTTCGTGACGGGGCCGGAAGTGGTGAAAGCCTCCACGGGCGAGGAAGTGGACTTCGAAACCCTGGGCGGCTCGATGACCCACGCCTCCAAGTCCGGCGTGTGCCACTTCGTGGCCAACTCCGAGCAGGACTGCTTCAGGCAGGTAAAAGAACTGATGAGCTTCCTGCCGCAGAACCGGTTCGAAGCCCCTCCGGCGCAGGAGACCAAGGACGCCCCGGACAGGAAAATAGCGCTGCTGGAAAAGCTCTGCGAGCTGGATCCCCGCAGGCCCTACCGCGTGCACCACATAATCTGGTGGCTCTCCGACGACCACAAATTCCTGGAAGTGCATCACGACTTCGCCAAGAACATCGTGGTGGGCTTTATCCGCCTGGGCGGCCAGGTGGTGGGCGTGGTGGCCAACAACCCGGCCCACATGGCCGGCGCGCTGGACATCAACGGCTCGGACAAGGCCGCGCGCTTCATCCGCTTCCTCAACAACTTCAACATCCCCATCCTTACCCTGGTGGACGTGCCCGGCTATTGGCCCGGCGTGGCCCAGGAACACGGCGGCATCATCCGCCACGGCGCCAAGCTCCTGTACGCCTACTCCGAGGCTACCGTCCCCAAGGTGACGCTGGTGCTGCGCAAGGCCTACGGCGGCGCCTACATCGCCATGAGCTCCAAGCTGATGGGCGGGGACATCAACTTCTCGCTGCCCTCCGCGGAAATAGCCGTGATGGGCCCGCGCGGCGCGGTCGAGATCCTCTACTCGCGCCAGATCAAGGAGACCAAGGAAGAGGACCGGGAAGCTTTGCGCGCCAAACTCGCCAAGGAATATTCCGACAAGTTCGCCTCGCCTTACCAGACCGCGTCCACCGGCTCTCTCGATGAAGTGCTCGAGCCGTCCCAGGCCCGCGCCCGGCTTATCGGCGCCTTCGGCATACTGGCCAAAAAGCGCCGCCCCGGGGAACACGCGCACACCGGCAACATCCCGCTGTAAGGGGGCGGGCCGCGGGGCCGGGAAAAGCAGCCCCCGCCTTGCGGACCGCGCCGTATTAGCCGCGCTTATACGGTTATTAATGTTTTTAAAACCGGCTTATTTTCCGTTTTTTGTACAATAGTTATAAGGAAAACATATGGATCTACCTGTTAAAATGCTCATACTGGCAGTCGCGGTACCGGTTCTCGGCGCTTTTTTAATACCTATCGCCGCCCGGGTCTCTACCACCGCCCGGAACGCCTTCGCCGTGCTCCTGGGCCTGTTCACCTTCCTGGCGGCGGCTTCGCTCTTCAGCACGGTGCTGGGGGGGCAAACCGCGTCCTGGGGCCTGAGCTTCCCGCGCGGCTTCGACCTGATACTCCACGCGGACCTGCTCTCGGTCTTCATGGCCTCCGTGTCCGCCTTCGTCAGTATGATCATCCTGATCTACTCCGTGGACTATATCTCCCACTACGAGAACCAGACCGAGTACTACCTCATGGTGGTGCTCTTCCTGGGCTCGATGATGGGCCTCGTGTTCTCCGCCAATTTGATGTGGATGTACGTGTTCTGGGAAATGACGGGCTTCGCCAGCTGGCGGCTGGTAGGCTTCTTCCGCTCCGACCGCGACGTGGCCAAGGCCAACAAGACCATCCTGGTCACCGTTTTCGGCGCGCTGTGCATGCTCATCGGCATCATCATAGTCTACTTCGACTACGGCACGCTCGACCTGCGCATGCTGCACGGCCAGGCCATCTCCTACGCGGCCGCCGCCTTCATCCTGGTGGGCATCCTTTCGAAGTCGGCCACGCTGCCCTTCTCCACCTGGCTGCCTGACGCCGGCGTCGCGCCCTCCACCGTAACTTCCCTGCTGCACGCCGCCGTGCTGGTCAAGATCGGCGTGTACGCTTACGCCCGCATCTTCGGCGTCACCTTCGCGGCCCCCGACGCTTTCTCCAACGCCGTGCTGTACATAGCCGGCGCCAGCGCGCTGGTCTCGGCCGGCGCGGCCCTCATCGACACGGACATAAAGCGGATTATCGCCTACTCCACGATAAGCCAGCTGGCGTTCATCTTCCTGGGGCTGGCCTCGGGCAACAAGACCGCCTTCATCGGCGCTATCCTCTACATCCTGATGCACAGCGTCGCCAAAGGCGGCCTGTTCCTGTGCGCGGGCATCATAGAGCAGAACGCCCATACCAAGGACATCAACAAGATGGGCGGGCTGTTCTCCTCCATGCCGGTCACCGGGGTCGCCTTCGCGCTCTGCTCCCTCTCCGTCATGGGCATTCCTCCTTTCGGCGGCTTCTTCAGCAAGTTCCTGGTGTTCTCCGGGGCCGCCCAGAACGGCAACCTGACGGTGCTGCTGATGTTCCTGGCCGGCGCCGTGATGACCCTGCTCTACCTGGTGCGCCTGTTCTACAAGATCTTCCTGGGCGAACCGGCCGGGCACAATAACCCGAAAGAAGGCTCTTTCACGATGGTAGCCAGCGTCATGGCCCTCGCCCTGATCGGGCTGGCCCTCGGAGCGCTGATCTACTACCCGTCTGCTTACGCGGAACTCCTCACCAACTCTTTAGGAGTGAACCTTCAATGAACATCATACTGATACCGATACTGCTGCCGCTGCTCACGGGCCTCGCCCTGCTGCTCATCAGCGAGAAGACCAAATACCTTAAGGAACTGCTGGGCATCGGCGCCGCGGCGGTTTCGCTGCTGGCGGCGGTCAACATCCTGCTGGTGCACCCGGCGCCCCTCCACCACCATTGGCTGGGCACCGCGATCTCCTTCACCCTGATAGCGGACAACCTCAGCGCCTTCCTGCTGCTGGCCGTGTCGCTGTTCTCGCTGGCCATCTCGGTCTACTCCTTCAGCATGCCCAATAAGGGCTCCGCCAAGTGGTTCTATTTCAACCTGCTGATGACGCAGGGCTTCGCCGCCGGCGCGGCGCTGTCCGACAACATGGTGGCCATGCTGTTCTTCTGGGAAGGCCTGCTGGTGTTCCTCTACACCTTCATCGCCCTCTCGCAGAACACCCACGCGGCCAAGCGCACCGCCATGAAGGCGTTCCTTATCAACGCCGTCACCGACCTCTGCCTGCTGGCCGGCGTGACCATAACCGGCTACATAGCCGGCACCATGAGCATGTCCGACATCTCGGCCAACAAGCTCACGCTGGATTACGGCTGGTCCCTGTTCGCCTACGTGCTGCTCCTCATCGGCGCGGTCTCCAAGGCCGGGGCGTTCCCGTTCCACACCTGGATCCCTGACGCCGCCACCGACTCGAGCGCGCCGTTCATGGCCTACGTGCCGGCGGCCATCGACAAGCTGCTGGGCATCTATTTCCTGGCCCGGGCCAGCGTCTACCTCTTTACCCTCAACGGCACCATGCAGCTGGTGCTGATGAGCCTGGGCGCGGTCACCATCCTGGTGGCCGTCATGATGGCCTTCGTGCAGAAGGACTACAAACGCCTGCTCTCCTACCACGCCGTCAGCCAGACCGGGTACATGATCCTGGGCATCGGCACGCTGAACCCCGTCGGCATCGCCGGCGGCCTGTTCCACATGATCAACCACGCCACCTACAAATCCTGCCTGTTCATGACGGCGGGGTCGGTGGAGCGCCAGGCCGGCACCGGGGAACTCTCCAAGCTCGGCGGCCTGTTCCGCGCCATGCCCGTAACCGGCGTCTGCTTCCTGATAGCGGCCGCCGCCATCTCCGGCATCGCCCCGCTCAACGGCTTCTTCTCCAAGGAACTGGTTTACAAGGGCACGCTGGATACCGGCTATACCGTATTCTTCCTGGCAGCCGAGCTCGGGTCCTTCCTGACGCTGGCTTCCTTCCTGAAGCTCGGGCACTCCGTCTTCTTCGGGGCGCGCCCCGAGGGCATGAAAGAGACCAAGGAAGCGCCCTTCTCCATGCTGCTGCCGATGCTGACGCTGGCCGGCATCTGCGTGGCCTTCGGCTTCGGGGCCAGGTTCCCCATAGAATGGTTCATCGCCCCGTCGCTGGCCGGCATGAACATCGAGACCGGCCTGCTGTGGGGCTTCCACGCGGACAAGCTTTATTTCGTCTCCGTGATAGTGATCCTGGCCGCGGTGATGAACCACCTGTTCGGCCTCTCGGCCGGCGGGGGGAAACCCAGCAAGTCTTCCGACCACATCCACTACGCCCCGGTGCTGAAAGAAACCTACGCCCTGGCGGAACGCAAAGTATTCGACCTTTACGAGCAGACCATGGACCGCGTGGTGCCGCCGGTCTCCCTGGCGCTGTTCAAAGTAGACCGCTTCTTCGACTGGACCATAGACGCGCTGCCCGGCGGCGTGGCCAGTTTCTTCGGCGGGGCCTCGCGCCGTTTTCACAACGGCTCCTACCCGCTTTACATGGCGCTCACCATAGCCGGCGCCGCCGTGTACATTCTGCTGGCAGGAGGACTTAAATAATGGACAAGGGACTTCTTGCTTATCTCCTGATACCTCTTCTGAGCGCCGTGATTATTCCTTTCGCGGCGAAGAACCGCCCGAAACTGGCCGACATCCTGGCCAACGTGACGCTGCTGGCGGGCCTGGCCAACCTGGCCTGGCTGGCGCTGCGCCCTTCCATAATCAGGGGCGAGTTCGCGGACATCCCGGGCGACGGCCTCTCGCTGCTGCTGGTGGCGGCCATCTACCTGGTGGCCTTCTGCGTGACCTTCTTCTCGGCCTGGTTCCTCGACGAGCATCTGCCCAACCGGCAGGCCTATTACTCGCTGATACTGGTCTCGGTAGCGGCGATGTGCGGCGTGGTCACCACCACCGACTTCTTCACGCTCTACGTGTTCATCGAAGTGCTGGCGGTCACCTCCTTCGCGCTGATCACCACGGACGAGTCCTCCGGCGGCATCGAAGGCGCCCTGAAGTATTTCTTCCTGACCTTCCCGGCCTCCGCGCTGATAATCGTCGGCATAGCCGTCATGATGATGTCGCTGGGCGGCCTTTCGTTCGAAAGCCTGCGCATCTTCATGGCCGCGGACGCCCCCGCCGGGACCGTTACCTTCGCGGCCGCCCTGATGATGCTGGGGTTCCTGATAAAGGCCGGCGTCGCGCCTTTCCATGCCTGGACGCCCGACGCCTACCAGGGCGCCTACGCCCCGGTGTCCGCCTACCTGGCCGGCATAGTCACCAAGATCTCCGGCGTGTACGCGATCATAAAGCTCGCCACGCTGCTGCGCTTCTTCGACGGCAGGGCCCAGGCCGTCTCGGAGATGGTCATGTTCCTGGGCATGTTCTCCATCGCCCTGGGCGCGCTGGCCGCGCTGAAGCAGACCAACTTCAAGCGCATGCTGGCCTTCTCCAGCATCAGCCAGGTCGGCTACATCGTGCTGGCCGCGGGCCTCGGCACGCCGCTGGCCATCATGGGCGCCGTGTTCCACCTCTTGAACCACGCCACCTTCAAGACCGTGCTGTTCCTCAACAGCGCGAGCGTCGAGAAGTCCGCCGGCACTACCGACATGGACAAGCTCGGCGGCCTGGAGCATTCCATGCCCTGGACCTCCTGGACCTCGATAGTCGCCCTGCTGTCCACCGCCGGGGTGCCCCCGCTGTCCGGTTTCTGGAGCAAGCTGCTCATCATCCTCGCCCTGTGGGAATCCGGCCTTAAGACCTACGCCGTGCTGGCGCTGCTGTTCAGCATCGTCACGCTGGCCTACTTCATGATGATGCAGAAAAAAGTATTCTTCGGCAAGAAGACGGCCGCGGCCGAAAGCTCGCCGGAGGTTTCCGCGCCGCTGCTCGCGCCCGTGGTGCTGATGAGCGCCCTCATAGTCGCGCTGGGCCTGCTGTTCCCGTACTTCTACACCTACGTGAAGATGGTGGCGGAAAGGATTATCCTATGACCTACCACAACCTGCTGTTCGTGCTGGCGGCCGTATTCGCGGTCTGGGCCGTGATGGCCAAAAAGCTGCTGACCTCCGCCATCATGCTGGCTTCGCTCAGCGCGGCCGTCTCCCTTATCTTCTTCGACTTCGGCGCCCCCTGGGCCGGCGTCTTCGAACTTTCGGTCTGCGCCGGGCTGATCACCGTGCTGTTCATCGGCGCGGTCAGCCTGATACGGGCCGAGGAAGAGAAGCACCCCGAGAACCGCACCCGCTTCTACGCGCTGCCCCTGGCCGTGGCGATCTTCGCGATAGCCGCCTGGTTCTACCTGCCGGCTTTCTTCGACGAGCTGGCGACCGGCAGGCAGATGGCCGCCGGCGGCGGCACCATCGGCCTGGCCCTCTGGGACCTGCGCCGCCCCGACATGCTGGGCCAGGTACTGATGCTGGCGGCCGGCGTCTTCGTCATCAAGTCAGTCTTCCCGAGGAGGACCGAGAACAAATGAGCACTTTCGCAATGGAATGGTACCTGATAGCCATAATAATCTTCACGGGCTTTTACTGCATGCTGGCGTCGCGCAGCATCGTGCGCCAGCTCATCGGCCTTGAGATCGTCTCGAAAGCCGCCATGCTCTCGGTCATTTCGGCCGGGGCGCTCACCGACAACCTGGTGTACGCGCAGGCCCTGATCATCACCATGATCGTGATAGAAGTGGTGGTAGTGGCCGCGGGCCTGGCCCTGCTGGTCAAGAACTTCCGCCTGCACGGCTCGGCCGACATCTGGAAGCTCGACAGCCTGAAAGGATAACCCTATGGACTTCTTACTCTTTCCTCCCGTGGTCTTCATAATCTCCCTGCTCTTCGTGGCGGGGCTGTCGGCGCTGCTTTCCCCGATGGCGGCGAACCCGGCCCGCGTGCCCGGCTCGGCCAAGCACAAGGCCTACGGCTGCGGCGAAGACGTGCCCGAAGACCAGGCCAAGGCGATCCCCGACTACCAGGGCTTCTTCCCTTTCGCCATCTTTTTCACGCTGTTGCACGTGGCCGGGCTGATGCTCGCCACCTGGAGCTTCAACCCCCTGTCCGCCGGGATAGAGCTGGTAGCCGGCTACCTGGCGGCGGTGGGCGTGATCCTAGCCATACTCTTCGTGGATTGAACAAACATGAAAACCATAGACAAACTGATAACCTGGTCGCTGCTTAAATCCCCCTGGATACTCCACTTCAACTCCGGCGCCTGCAACGGCTGCGATATCGAGATAGTGGACGCCCTGACGCCGAAGTACGACGTGGAACGCTTCGGCATAGTGCTGAAAGCCACGCCCCGGCACGCGGACATCCTGGTAGTCAGCGGGCCCGTCACCCGCCAGCAGGCCAAACGCCTCAGGACCATTTACGACCAGATGCCCGAGCCCAAGTTCGTCATGGCCATAGGCGCCTGCGGCTGTTCCGGCGGCGTGTTCGACGGCTGCTACGGCGTGGTGCCCGGCGGCCTGGACCAGGTGCTGCCGGTTTCCGTCTACATCCCCGGCTGCCCGGTGCGCCCTGAAGCCATCATCGACGGCGTGGTGAAGATGATACAGAGCGTTGAAGCCGCGGCCAAGTAAGGAGACTGCCATGAGCGAATTTGAAAAAGAAGAAAAAATAAAAGCCGGCCTCGAGGCCAAATTCCCGGGGGCCGTGACCAACGCCCTGGTGCAGCGCAAGAACCGCGTCTGGCTGGACGCCGCGGGTGAAAAGCTGCCCGAGATCCTCGCCTGGATGAAGGCCGGCGGCTTCAACCACCTGGCCACCGTCACCGGTTTCGACGAGGGGGAGAACCTCGGGGCTTATTACCACATGACCGATACGAAGATCATCGTCACGCTGAAGGTCAAGACCCCCAGGGCCAACCCTTCCATCCCGTCGGTGCTCTCGGTATTCCCGGGCGCCGTTTCTTACGAGAAAGAACTTGAGGACATGCTGGGCATAAAGGTCCAGGGCCTGCCCCCGGGCCGCCGCTACCCTTTGGCCGAAGACTTCCCCGTTGGCCAGTACCCGCTGCGCAAGGACTGGAAAACCGAGGATTACCTGGCGCAGCAGCCCTCTTTAAAGACGGAGACCAAATAACATGTCAAAGATAACCATTCCTTTCGGCCCCCAGCACCCGGCCCTTAAAGAACCCGAGAATTTCATGCTGGTGCTGGAAGGCGAACAGATCACCAGCGCCGGCATCAACCTGGGCTACAACCACCGCGGCATGGAAAAGGCCGCCGAAGGCCGCACCTACATCCAGAACCTCTACCTGATAGAGCGCGTCTGCGGCATCTGCTCGCACTCTCACACCACCACCTACATCACCAACGTGGAAGAACTGGCCAAGGCCGAAGTGCCCCAGCGGGCGCTGGCCATCCGCACCCTGTTCGCCGAGCTCGAGCGCGTCCACAGCCACCTGCTGTGGCTGGGCGTGGCCGGCTACGAAATGGGCTTTGAGACCCTGTTCATGTACACCTGGCGCGACCGCGAACAGGTGCTGGACTGCCTGGAGCTGCTCAGCGGCAACCGGGTGCACTACTCCATCAACACCCTGGGCGGCGTGCGCCGCGACATCACCGCCGAACAGAAGGCGGAGGTGCTCAAGCGCATAAAGTACCTGGAGGAAAGGACCCAGTATTACATTAAGCTGGCCACCCAGGAACCCACCGTGCTGGCCCGCACCGCCAACGTCGGCAAGCTGCCTTACGACGTGGCCATCGAACGCGGCGCCGTGGGGCCCACCGCCCGCGCCTCGGGCGTCGCCCGCGACGTGCGCAAGGACGACCCGTACCTGCTCTACGCCCAGCTGGACTTTAACCTTATCACGCACAACACCAACGACGTCTTCGGCCGCCTGGTGGTGCGCGCGCTAGAGCTGGTGGAATCCTACAAGATCATCAACCAGGTCCTCAACAACCTGCCGGAAGGCCCCGTAGCCGTGAAGGTGCCCATGAAGGTCGCCCCCGGCGAATGCGTGAACCATTACGAAGCGCCCCGCGGCGAGGACATCCATTACCTGAAGTCCAACGGCACCGACAAGCCCGAGCGGCTTAAAGTGCGCGCCCCGACGCTGGCCAACCTGCAGAGCGTGGCCTACATGCTCGAGGGCGGCTGGCTGGCCGACGTGCCGCTGGTGATAGCCGCCATCGATCCGTGCATGTCCTGCACGGACCGCGCCGCCGTCTGGAACCCCAAGAAGGGCAAGACCGAGGTTTACAGCTGGGAAGAGATGCGCAAGCTGGGCATCGAGCAGTACAAGCGCCGCGGCGTGGACTTCAGCAGGCTGTGAGCAGACTTTAAGGATACATGACAATGGAATCAATACTTCCGCTTGCTTATATACTGATATTCCCCGGCTTCCTGTTCCTGGCCGTCTACGGCCTGTACCTCCAGTGGGTGGACCGGAAACTCTGCGCGGTGATGCAGAACCGCATGGGCCCTCCCTGGATCCAGCCCTACGCCGACTTCATAAAGCTGCTGGCGAAGGAAGTCATAGTGCCGGACGCCGCCACCAACAAGACGATGTTCCGCGTACTGCCCTTCTTCGCGATGGCGGCCGTCATGACGGCCCTTATCTCCATCCCGGTCTGGACCCCGGCCGCCCTGTTCAGCTTCCAGGGGGACATGGTGGTGGTGATCTACCTGCTTACCATCCCCACGGTCACGTTCTTCCTGGCCGGCTGGAGCTCGTCGAGCCCCTACTCCACGGTGGGTTCCATGCGCGTGCTGACGCAGCTCTTCGCCTACGAAGTGCCGCTGATGCTCTCGCTGATCGGCCCGGCGATACTCGCGGGCACCTGGAACATCTCGGAGATCTCCGCTTTCTTCGCCGCGCACCCCGCGCTTATCCCGGCGCAGCTGCTGGGCTTCCTGGCGGCACTGGTAGCCCTGCAGGGCAAGCTCGAGCGCATGCCTTTCGACATCCCCCACGCCAAGAACGAGATCGTCGGCGGGCAGTTCACGGAATACTCCGGGCGCCTGTTCGGCTTCTTCTGCCTGGCGGTGGACATGGAACTGGTGGTGGGCGCGGCGCTCGTGAACGCCGTCTTCCTCGGCGGTTCGCTCGGCTTCGCCGGCGCGGCCGGCCTGGCGGTCTTCCTGGGCAAAACGCTGTTCATCACTTTCCTGCTGGCGCTGCTGAAAGTGCTGATGGCCCGCATCCGCATAGAGCAGATGATAAATTTCTGCTGGAAGTACCTGGCCCCGGTAGCCATGGCCCAGGTGGCTTTCGACATCTTCCTTAAATACAGGATAGGATAACTCCATGAAAATACCAGCCAGAGTTTTCAGCGAAGTGATAAAGCACCTTTTCAAGAAGCCGGCCACGTCCCGCTATCCTTTTGAGAAGGCCTATATTTTCCCCAACTTCCGGGGCCGCATCGTCTTCGATTCAGCCAAGTGCATCGGCTGCCAGATGTGCGTAAAAGTCTGCCCTTCGAAGGCGATAGAGATCCCTTTGTCGGCGGAGCAGCCGGCGGCGCCGGCGCCGGTGGAAGGCCAGCCCGCGGTGCCCGCCAAGAAGAAATTCGACTGCATCATGAAGCTGGACCACTGCGTGTACTGCGGCCAGTGCGCCGAAGTCTGCCCGAAGAAGGCCCTCGCAATGACCCAGGACTTCGAACTGGCCAGCGTCAAGAAATCCGACCTGCGCCGCCACTACAAATAAGCGGAAGCCTCACGAATAAAGAAGCCGGCCCCGAGCCGGCTTCTTTATTTTCCCGGGTGGGGAAAGGCCGCCCGACGCGCCTTAGGGGCCTGACGGGGGGACCGGGTTAGCAAAACCGTCGTTGAGCCCGCCGCTTGCATAAGCGCGGCGGGCGAATACCGAGTGAGGCCACGGTGTGGCCGAACGTGTTTTGCGTTCCGGTCCCCCTGGCAGGCCCCGGCTTAAACTTTACGGGCCTGTTTTCACCGGCTGCAAGCCCGCCTTATGTCTTCATTGTTACGGCGGGGGGAAATCTTTTATAATTTAGTTATGAACTTTAACTCGCTTTCCAACTGGTTCGACAACAGCCTGATCCTCGGCAATACGCCGGCCGTCTACGGGTACGCGCTGGTCGCCTTCGGGGCCTCGCTGGCCCTGCTTTACCTCATCAAGAACATCGGCATCAGCCGGCTCAAGGCCCTGGCCGAGAAGACCGAAACCGACCTGGACGACCTGCTGATAGCCCTGATAGCCAAATTCAGGTGGTTCGAGTACCAGCTGGCGGCCCTTTTCATCGCCACCCGCTACCTCAACCGCAGCCTGGCCTTCGACAAAGCCCTCAAGCTCGTAATACTCCTGGTCTTCACCTACCGGGCCATCACCATAGTCCAAACGCTGCTCTCCTACTGGATAAACAAGATAGCCGCCCAGCGCGAGCTCTCGGGCTCCGCCAAAACCTCCGTCGTCAACAGCACCCAGGTCATCATGCGCGCCCTGGTCTGGGTGGCGGCGGCGCTGTTCGTGCTGGATAACCTCGGCGTCAACATCTCGGCCGTGCTTACCGGCCTCGGCATCGGCGGCGTGGCCGTGGCCCTGGCCGCCCAGGCCATCCTGGGCGACCTGTTCAACTTCTTCGTCATCCTGCTCGACAAGCCCTTCACCGTAGGGGATTTCGTGGTGTCCGACGCCGTTTCGGGCACCATAGAGCACATCGGCCTGAAATCCACCCGCATCCGCAGCATCTCGGGCGAGATGGTGGTGGTCTCCAACTCCAACCTGCTGGGCTCGCGCATCCGCAACTACCAGGACCTCACCAAGCGGCGCGTGGTCTTCAAGACCGGCATAGTCTACGGCACCAAGCCCGAGCTGCTCAAAAAGATCCCCGCTATCGCCCGCAAAGCCGTGGAGTCGGTGGCCAAAGCCGAGTTCGACCGCTGCAACCTGAGCGACTGCGGGGCTTTCTCGCTGGATTTCGAAACGGTCTACTACCTGGCGGAGCCCGACTATAAAGCCTACATGGCCGCCCACGAAGCCGTACTGCTGGCCGTCCTGGAAGGATTGGGGGGCGCCGGCGCGGAGCTGGCCTACCCCACCCAGACAGTTTTAGTCAAGAAGTGAGGATACGGAGGAACCCATGAAAAAAACCATATTAGCGGCGGCCGTCCTGGCGGCGTTCGCCACCGGGCTTTACGCCGCGGAGAAGGAAGTGGCCCTGGTGAACGGCCAGAAGGTCTCCCGCGAAGAACTGACGAAGAAGCTCTGGTGGCAGCACGGCGCCCAGGCGCTCTCGGAGATCATAGACGAGAAACTCCTGCTGGAGGAAGCCGCGCGCCTCGGCGTAAAAGCGGACCAGAAAGAGACGGAAGCCCGCTTCGACAGCCTGGCCGCCGGCTACGCCGACAAGGCGCAGTTCGAAAAGAACCTGAAGTCCGTCGGTTGGTCGCCGGCCGACCTGCGCGACCTTATACGCCGCCAGCAGACCATCCGAGCGGTGCTGATAACGGCGAAAAAACTGTCCGTGACCGACGCGGAAGCCAAAGACTTCTTCGACAAGAACAAGGAGCGCATGGGCGCCCCGGAATCAGTGAAGCTGAGCCAGATCTTCGTTAACACCAGGGCCGAAGCCGACGACGCTTATGAGCTGCTCACCTCGGTGGGCGCCGACTTCGCCAAGCTCTCCGGCCTTAAATCGGCCGACGCCAACCTGCGCAAGAACGGCGGCAGCCTCGGCTATATTTCCAAAGGCATGCTGCTGCCGGAAATGGAGAAGGAGATCTTCGCCCTTAAGCCGGGCCAGTACACCAAGCCGCTGGCCACGGGCAACGGTTACAGCATTTTCAAGGCGGAGGAGCGCAAACCGGGACAGGAAGCCGCTTTCGAGCCGCTGAAAGAAGAGATCAAGGCCGCCCTGCTCAACCAGGCCATAACCGCCAGGCTGCCGGAACTGGCCGCCGAACTGCGCCAGAAGGCGAAGATAGAGATCATAAAATAAAGCGCGGGGCGTAAATAAAAAAGGGCGGGCCGGATATTCCGGCCCGCCCTTTTTCGGCTTGCGCCCCGCGCTAGGCGGCTTCCTCGGAAACGTCTTTCTTATTCTTCGTGAAGAAGGAGTGCAGGATAAAGTAGACGACCATGGCTACCAGGATGACCTGGGTGGCGTAGAAATACTTTACCGCGGAGTAGGTGTACAGGTCGTCGAAGCGTCCGTACAGCAGCGAGAAGCGGGCCATGACGGTGTTGCCGAACGCCGCGCCGAAGTAGATCATCAGGAAGTAAATGCCCACGTTGGAGATCTTCTGCAGGTGGCCTTTATGCTCCACCGAGAAAAAGAAGTAGAAGAGCACGCAGATAGTGCCGCCCGCCACCAGCAGCGACCCGAAGATATTGAACGGGGTCATGGAGGCCAGCATCGAGAAAGGCTTTATCGTGCCGCCGATCTGGCTGAGGAAGTCGGTGGACAACCCGGCGGGGATGGCCAGGCCGGACCCGTAGCCCATCATGAAGGTGAAGCCGTAGCGGGAGATCCAGGAGATCCTGGGGATGAACTGGGTCAGCAGCGAAATACCCAGGATGGAGGGGATTATCACCAGCAGCTCGCCGTTCATCACGGGCTCCCAGATCTTCGGCAGCCACACGTTGGTGACCGAAACCTGGAACAGCCAGCCCATGCCGGCGCCGAGGTACAGGTGCTCGGCTATTTTAAAGAACGGGTTGTCCTTGTAAAGGAAGCTGAACAGGAAGATCGTGAGCCCCGCGGAAACCCAACCGCCGATAATAAGCCATGTTTCTGACATAATCACCTCAAAAGAAAGTTATAAAACCTATCAAAAATACTTTACGAACAGAAGAATGATATTGGAAGTCAGGATCAGCGCCAGCACCAGCAGGTGCGCGAGGTTAAGGGCGTCTATGCCCGAAGTCCCTTTACCCGGCTGCTTGATCAGCGACTCGTATTCCGCGGCGCCTTTCATGCCGCCGATGAGGCCTTTCAGCTGGTTGGTCTGCAGGTAGGGCCCGTAGCCGGGCTGGCTGATGGCGGTAACGCCGCCGGCCACCGGCACGCCGTACTTGTCGCCCACGTAGGCCACCCAGTAATCCAGCAGCGCGGTGCCGGTAACGCTTACCACCAGCGACATGTCCCTGTAGTTCTTCACGCCCTTCATTACGGGCATGTCGATGATCGGGTTGCCGTTGCGGTCCTGGGAGTAGATGCCGTAGAGGTCCGAGGACATCTGCGTCATGACCGCCAGCACATTGGGCTGGTACGGCAGGATCGTGTAATCGACCCCGTCCTTCTTATTATATTCCTTGGGGACCTTGGCAAAGATCTCCTCTATCAGGCCGGTGGAGCCGGCGATATAGGTGACCACGCCAACGCGCAGGTTCTTCGAGAAAGCGTGCCGGAGCAGCGCCGTGGCCATGGGGTGCAGTTCGGGCCTGGTCGAGGGGTCGTAGTCGAGCGAGAAAAGCACGAAAGAACCGGCGGGCAGTTTCTCGATGCTCTCATAGACCCTCTTGGTGGCGGGGGAGATGGTCTTGTTAGGCAGGCCGATAGGCTTCATGATCGGGACGAACAGCGTGATTGCCAGCAGCAGGAAGATCCAGCGCCTGTCTATCTTGAAGAATTTCTGAAGTTGTTCCTTGAGCATATGTCTAGTCCTTCCCCATATACTGTTTCTCGATGCCGAAGATTATCTTGAGCGAGGTCACGATGGCGCCGATGGAGATGCCGATCATGATGCCGCGCTTGCCGGCCACGGCGGGGACCTGCATGATCCACTCTATGACGTCCGAAACGCCCTGGCCCGTCCAGCCCAGCACGGAATCCCAGATTATCTGGCCCAGCGGGACCTTGCCGAGGATCAGGATGAAGGCCGCCACGAACAGGACGAAAGCCTGCATGGATTTTATCCTGAACGACCTGTAGGCGGTGGAGACGATGTAGAAAGCCAGCACCGCGAACATGGTGCCGGAGAGGGCGTTATAGATGAATTTGAAAGACCAGCCCAGCGGCGTAAGGCCCGCGTCGGTCATCTGCTTGCCGTGGCTGAGGTAGGCGGGCAGCACCATCGCCAGGAAACCCACGAAGACGAACACGCTGTAGCCCCAGCCGTCCGCCTTCCTGGAGATCTTGTTGTAGTGGGAGAAGAACAGGCTGATGAGCCCCAGCAGGAACGCGAAGGCCACCACGATATTTTCCCACTGGCTCAGGGTCTCGATGTAGTTGACGGACAGCTTGTTAGGAACGTAATAGGACACCAGCGTCAGGACGCCGGTGACCATCACTATGGCTAAAGGTATATGTTTTTTTATCAGTTTCATAAGTTAGTAGCCTTTGAACAGGTGGAGCAGGCCCTGGACGAAATCGGTCCAGCCGAGCTTCGCGCCCAGCACCACCAGGATCATTCCGAAGAAAACCGAGACCATGACGATCAGCTTGCCGAAGTCCTGCACCTTGAGGGCGCTGAGCAGCATGGGCTCCTTGGAGAGGTAGGCGCCCGCGGCGTAAAGCTCTTCGCCTATCAGGGTGTAGTCGCAGGCGGTGAAGAAGAAGGGCAGCTGGTGCTCCACGTCGGTGCCGGCTATCTGGATGGCGCCGGAGGTGGCGCCCACTTCGGCCAGCAGCAGGGACTCCGCCATGAAGTAGCCCATGTAGAAGCAGGCGGCGGGTTTTTCGCGCGAGATCATGCCGTCCACCGAGGCCGCGTAAGAGAACTGGTCCGCGCTGACGAACTGGTTGATGTCTTCGCGGTAGGAATCCGGGCGGCCGGCTTCCATATAGGACTGTTTGACGATCTCTTTACAGACGGTCATGACGATGGGGTCGTAATGGGGGACCTTGATCTGGGAATCGTACTGGGCTACCTTTTTGGAAACCTCGCCCAGGATGAACGCGGAAGCGATGGTGGAGATGGACCCCATGGAACCGATGCCGGGCACGTAGAAGATGGGCTTGCCCATTTCGGTGGCGCGGCCGATGGCCTCGTCGATGGCGTCCAGGCCGGCTATGCGGCGGATGAACAGGCCCTTGCGCTTGGCGTGGGACACCGCCCAGAAGAAGATAATAATGAGGACGATGAGCAGGATAAGGTTATTGAGGCGGTCAAGCCGGAACCAGTTGCCCACCGGCATAACGGACACGACAGCCGACTCGGCGATGACCTTCTTGTTCTTTTCTGCCGTCACCCGGAACTGGAAAACGGAACTGGGCAGGCTCTCTCCGAAAAGGTTATTAAGCTCGATCTTTACGGCGTGCTCCGCGGCGGAGCCGTTCCAGGCCCAGAAAGGGAGTTCGATGTCCTTGCCGGTTTTCGCGGCGGCGGCGAACCGGTCGGCCTCCAGCCACCCGCCGGTTTCGTGGGTGGAGACGTAGACCACGTAAGAGGTATCGTCGGTGTCGGCGGGATTGGCAGGCCACCTGAGGACCGCCGCGTTGCCGACGTCGTAAGGCATATCCAGGGCGGCGAACCCGTCGATAGCCGGCGCCGGTTTAGCGGCGAAGGCGCTGCCGGCCGCGAATAACATGAAAGCAATAAGGGTGATTACTTTGGTTTTAATCATAACTGTCTAATAATATACACTTTATGGATTTTTCAGGCAAGAGAAAACCGGAGGGTTTCAGCCTCCGGTCCGCAAGGCCCGGCCGCGGGCCCGGGCTCACCTGCCCGCCTCTATATTCCTCATGATGACCTCTTTCATAACGTTGAAAGCGGGCGGCGTCCCCCGGGGGAGCTTTTGGGCTATCTCGTACACCGCGACGCGGTTGAGGAACCTGCCGCCCTGGGTCTCGTCGCGCCCGAAAACCTCGACGGCGTGGCTCGCCCAGAACTCGTCGAACACGCCGCGCGCCCGCGCGTCCCAGTACAGGACGCCGTAGCCCTGCAGCTTTATGGCCTCGGCCGCGTTTATCAGCAAATGCGTTATGCCTTCCGCGCGCAGCCGGGCGTAAAGTTCCTCGCCGCCGCGGGAGGCGGCCGCGTACTCCACTATCGGGGTCTTGTCGAAGACGGAGCTCACGACGAAATCCTTCTTAAAATAGAAACTCCTGCCGTCGCCTATGATCAGCGTTTTGGCGCCGGCCGGCAGCTTTTGATTTATGAACTCTATGGCCGCGTAATGGCTGTAAGGGTAGGTGGGCTGCGTATTGGAAAGGTAATCGGTCCTGGAGACCAGGCCCAGCACGGGCTTCCAGCGCCCCTGCGAGTAGAAGATCAGCCCGGCCCAGTACAGGCCCAGCGCGCAGGAGGCCAGCGTGACGTAGGAAAGCGCGCGGCGCAGCGCCCGCTGCCCCTTGCCCTCCAGGGCGGCCGCGATAAGCAGCGCGGCGGCCGGGTAGGCCGGCATCAGGAAGCGCACCATGGTAGAGGCGAAGGACCAGAGCAGCCAGCCGGAAAGAAAATAGATCCAGAACGGCGCCGTTCCGCCCGAAGCCGGCAGCAGGAAAAGCAGCGGCAGCAGGGCCAGGAAAAGCGGCGTAAAATACTGCGAGTTGCCGATCTCGCCCATCGTGATCTTCCAGGGATGCAGCAGCCACGGCTTTAATTCCACGGCCCCGATCTGCCTGGTTTCTCCCATAAAATTATTTATCTTGACGGCGTCCGCGTTGGCGGGCACGCCGAAGACCGAAGTCATGAAGGGGAAAAAAGGATTATGCCGGTAAACCTGGTTCTTGACCAGCCAGGGCAGCACGGGCAGCGCCGCCACCAGGGTAAAAAGCAGCGCCGAGCGCAGCGCCGCCCCGGGGCTGGAGCGGCCGCGGTACAGCAGCACCAGGCCGACGCCCGCGGCGGAGAAAAGGCCGGTGGACTTCACCGCCATGCCGCAGCCGGCGAGGAAGGCGCTGAGGACCAGGAATTTTTTCTCGCCGGGCTCGTGGCGGAGGGCCGCGGCCAGGGCGCACAGCGAGAAAAGCGTAAGCAGGGACTCCGTGCCGGAGGACCAGGCGGCCAGCAGCGCGTGCGCCACGGTATAAAAGATCAGCGCGGCCCAGAGGCCGGCCCTGGCCGTGAAATACCTGCGGCCCAGCCCCAGCACCGCGGCCACGCTCAGGACGCCGGCCGCGTAGTTGATCAGCTTGGGCACCATTTCGTCTTTCAGCAGCAGGCCCGCTGAATAGAGCATCCCGTGCAGCAGGAAAAGGTTGGAGTAAAGGTTATACGGCATGTCCGCCAGGCCGTGTTTAATGACGTAAAAATTGGGAACGGCCAGGTGGTAGACCAGCGAATCGTAAAAGATCTCGGGGCTGAGCGCCCCGGCCAGGCCCAGCAGCAGCGCGGCCGCCAGCAGCGTAAAAGCCAGGAAGGCCGGGAAGTCCGGCCGGAACGGCTCCTGGGCCTGCGGCGCCGGGGGCGAGGACTTCAGCGAGAAGACGCCCAGCCCCGCGGATACGGCCAGCAGCGCCAGCACGGGCCACCGGTAAAGGAACCCGCCGGCCGCCAGGGCCAGCACGGCGTGCGCGAAAGCCGCCAGGCCCAGCGCCGCCGAAAAAACTATCTCCTCCAAAGCGCTGAACGGGCCCGCTTTCAGCAGGCTCACCAGCAGGAACCGGCCCAGGCCGGCGGCGGCCAGCAGGAAGGCCAGGCCGGCGGCCAGTGCGGCCGCGTGCCCGGGCAGGGCGGAGAGGAGGCCGGAAGAAAAATACTGGCCGGGAGCGAGCAGGACGAACAGCGAGTTAAGGTCGGGGGGAAGTTTCGACAGGTAATTCTTAAAGACCCAGAAGACCCAGAGGCCGAACGCCGCCCAGGCCAGCCAGCCGGGAAAGCGCGAGCCGGCCGCCTCTACGTCCCGGGCCTTGCCTGGTTCCTTCTTGTTCTTTTTTGCCATGACAAAAGTAAGCGGCGAGCGATAGCGGCCAGCCGCCCGTCGCTCGCCGCCGCCGAAAGCTATTTCTCCAGCACTTCGATATTGGCGCGGGGGATAACTATGACCTCGCCGCCGTCCAGCGTGACTTCCAGCACGCGGGCGTGGGACTCGCTGCCGATGACGGTGAGTTCCGGGGGCAGGGACTTGACCGTGCCTATCACGCCGAAATGCGGTTCGCGGATGATGCGGATCGGGTCGCCGGGTTCTATCCAGCCGCGCCCCTGGTCCTTCTTGCACTCCGTCACGTTCTTGGGGAAGCCGGGCACGATGATCTCCGGGCGCATGACGCCGGCGCGGATCTGCGTGGCGCCGGACACGGAGGCCTTCTCGCCGTTGCGGGAGGAAAGCAGCTTGAAAGTATACTCGGCCATGGGGATCATGCCGAAGCCTTCCGTGATGATGACGGTGACGCCCAGCTGCTCGCTGCCGGTCACGGCCACGCCGATGTCGTAGCCCAGCAGCTGCCGGAGGTCGCGGTCGTGGATGCCGCCCACCACTATGGCGTTGACGCCCAGTTCTATGGCGCGCTTGATCGTGGCCAGGCTGGCGTGCTTGCCGCCTATCAGGATCTTGCCTTTGTGCGTTTCCTTGAGGGCCTCGGGCTGCAGGTCCTCGTCGGGGCTGGAGACGGCCACGCAGATCTCGCCGTTGGTCTCGCCACCTATGCCGAAAATGCCCTGGATGAACGTGCCTTCCGCCTCGATGGTAACGCCGAAATTGGGCGTGACCTCCACCACTTTACCTTTCACGTAGGCTTTTATAGGCAGGACTTTCGGCGGCTCCCGGAGCAGCACCTGGCCGGTTATAAAGGAGATGGCTTCCACGGTGCCGTCCACGGGCGACTCCACCGAGGTCTTGAACCATTTCAGGAAAGGCTTATTCTCGGCGATAATGTCGCCCTTCTTAACGGGATCGCCCTCCGCCTTGAGCATGAAGCCCTGTATCTCGTCGGGGCCGACGGCCAGGCGGTTCGCCACGTTGACGGAGAAAACCTTGCCGGGCAGTTCGGTCTGGGCCACCACGTCGAGCGAGTCGACCTGCTGGTCCAGGGCGGCCAGCACTTTGCCGGGGATGGGCAGCAGCCTTTTTTTCTTAAGCAGCGTGCAGGGCATGACTTTAAGTCCGGGTGTATACGCGTGAGCCATAATTTTATGTCCTCCAAAAAATATTATCGAGCAGTCACTACACCGGGTACATCTCCATCGCCTTGTACCATTTGTTCAGGTCGTCGCGGCGCTTGGTCGGGTCCTTGGCCAGGTTGAAGGGGCGGCCGCGGCCGTCCAGCACCAGGCCCACTACGCCGCCCTCGATGTCGGCTTCCGCCCGGTTGCCGGGGCCGGCGCCCATGTCAAAGCCCTTGGCGGGCTTGGCCACAAGCCTGGCCTTGGGCGCGGCGAACGGCACGTGGAGGATGTCCCCGAAGCGGAGTTCCCCGGCCTGCCTGCTGCCGTCGGAGCCGGTCACTTCCCACTCCATAATAAGCTGGCCTTCCTTGGCCAGGCCCTTGGGGGCGAGGCAGGTGCCCAGCCGTACCAGGCAGTCGTGGTAGAACACGTCCAGGGCGGCCTTCTCGCTGATCTGGGCCAGCACGCCCAGGTGCGGCATCATGAAGATGGAGTCCACGGCCATGCGGGTGATGCCCTCGGGCTGGTAGGCGTCTATCATCATCAGCATGGACTGCGTGCGGCGGGGGGAATGCGCGAGGATGCCGCCCGAACCTATCACGTAGTCGAGCTTCATCACGTTGATGAGGCTCTGCCCGGAGGAAGTCTGGTCGAAAGCGTCGGAGATCGAGCGCTCCTGCTGCACGCCTTTCAGGCCGACGGCCAGCGCCTTGTGCTGGTCGAAAGCCAGGCGCAGCGCTTCGCGGGCCACCGCGTGCTCTATCTGCAGGTCTTCCACCGTCTGCGGGATGGTGGTGGGGCGGATCATCTTGTTCTTCAGGCGGTTCCTGAGGTCCTGCTCGTCCATGTCGAAAGGCAGCCAGCGCAGGATGTTCGCCAGGCCGGCCTCCGCCATCACGTTGGAGATGGAGTAGCTCATCCCCAGGTTGGCGCTGACGGTGCGGTTGAAAACTCCGGAGAACACCGAAAAGACGTCGGTGGTGGCGCCGCCGATATCCACGGCCAGCACGTTGAAGTTATTGGCCTTGGCGAACTTCTCGGTCATCGTGCCTACGGCGGCCGGGGTGGGCATGATGGGGGCGCCCACCATCTTCATCAGGCGCGGGTAGCCCGGGGCCTGCTGCATCACGTGCTCCAGGAAAATATCGTGGATCTTGTGGCGGGCCGGCATCAGGTTCTCTTTCTCCAGCGTGGGCCGCAGGTTCTCGGTGATGATCAGGGCGGTATTGGCGCCGAGTATTTCCGTTATCTGCGCGTGAGCTTTGTTGTTGCCGGCGTAGATCACCGGCAGCTTGTAGGAAGCGCCCAGGCGCGGCTTGGGGTCCGCGGCCTTCAGGAACTGCGCGAGTTCCACCACGTGGGTGATGGTGCCGCCGTCCGTGCCGCCTGAGAGCAGCATCATGTCGGGGCGCAGCTGGCGGATGCGCTCTATCTTTTCGTGGTCGGCGCGGCCGTCGTTGGAGGCCAGCACGTCCATCACGATGGCGCCGGCGCCCAGCGCGCAGCGCTGCGCGGATTCGCCGGTCATGGCCTTCACGGCACCGGCCACCATCATCTGCAGGCCGCCGCCGGCCGAGGAGGTGGATACGTAAATATCGGCGCCGGTGTTGCCGGAATTCGGGGTGATGATCCTTTCGCCGTCGAGGATCTTGCGGCCGGAAAGTTCCTCTACCTCGGTGATCGAGTTGAGCACGCCCTTGGTAACGTCCTCGAAGGGGGCCTCTACGGTGGTAGGGGCCTCGCCGCGGAAAGTCTGGCGGTAGGTATCGCCTTTCTTCTCTATCAGTATGGCCTTGGTGGTGGTGCTGCCGCAGTCTGTCGCGATTATGATTTCAAGGTCTTTCTTGGACATTTGGCTCTCCTTGGATATCGTCAGGTTTTCTTCCCGGGGTCCGCTTCCAGCCGCTCGATCAGGTAACTCACCGCTTTGGAGTTCTCCAGGATCTTGGCGTACCGGTCAACTTCTTCTTTCTTTAAAACCATGCTGAGCATCGGGCTTAAAAAAACTATGCTCTGGGCGCCCAGGTTATGAATGGGCCGGGTGCTCTCAAGGGCCATGGCGGCCATGTCTCCCATTTTGCGCCTGACCACTTTCTCCGCCAGCGCGTCCAGGAGTTTTTTTTCCGCCGCCGTGACTTCCGGCTGAACAGGTAATTTAAAGGCGTTATCCCAGATTCCCATGCGCATTTATTTTACAATAAAAAGACGGGGCCCGCACCGCTTAGCGGCGCAAGCCTTGAAACCCGGGAATCCGTGGTGTATACTTAAATGAGCGGCAGACCCGCGGATCCTCTGGAGGCTCTATGGACGGCAGGAACCCTTTAACCTGGAAAGCGGCGGCGGTGCCGCTGGTCGTGGTGACGGCCGCCTTCTCTGTGGGCATCAGCTACTTCGTGGGGGGCTCCCCGCGGGAAACCCCCGTTTCCGCCTCCTCCGCGGACGTCAAATTCAGCTCCGGCCCCAACTACGCCCCGGGAACCGACCCGATGGCCCGGGGTGCCTCCCAGGGCGGCTCCTCCATAGAGATGTTCCGCAAAGCCAACCAGGACTACGCTTCGGAAACGGCCAAAGCCGCGCCCAGGGTCCGCAGCGCTTTTAAACCGAAAAATAAAAGGGAGCTGCAGGAATTCATGCGGCAGGTGCACCACGCCATAAAATACGACTCGGCGCCCGAGGCCCCGGGGGCAGGGGAAAGGTTTTCTTCCGGGAACAGGACCATCGTTAACCCTGTAGCCCGCCCCGGCCAGCCGCAGGCGGCGGCGGGAAGCGGGCAGGCTCTGCCGCGGCTGCAGTCCGCCGCCGGCGACAAACAGCTGGTGGCCGGCGCGGCGCCTTCTTTCGCCTCCGGCTTTTCAGGAGCCGGGGCGGCCCCGGCCGTGCACGGCGGGTCGGCGGCGCGCCAGCAGCAGGAGGCTAACCGCGCGGCTGAAAGCTCTGCCAGCGGAGGAGGCTCCGCCGCCCGCGGCGGCGGCGGCAACGGCGGCGGCGGAACGGGCCTCAACTCCGAAGCCTACGGCTCCCACCGCGCGGAATCCTCGCCTCCCGCCGCGGCCTCCATAAAGCAGGCCACTACGGAACAAAAGCCGCCCCCGGCGCCTGTGGCGTACGTCTGGCCCCGCACCATTGATTTCGGCAACCTGTACACTTACGAGACGGCCGCCAGGCAGATCATAGTGATGAACATCGGGGACGCCCCGCTGGTCCTGGGCGGCATAGCGAACATAGACGACGACACCCCCTTCTACCTGGAGAACAACAAGTGCGCCTCGGCGACGCTGGCCCCGGGCAAAAGCTGCACGTTCAACCTGCGCTTCTCTCCCCGCGCCGCCAAGGAATACGTCACCGTTTTCGAGGTGCCCAGCAACGACGAGGGAGCTTTCTACTACCAGTCCTACATGGAAGTGAAGGGCAACTCCAAATATTCGCCGTGGACCTCCTGGTGGAACAGCCACTGGGGCGGGACGAACTACGGCAGGGGGAATAAAATAGATTTCGGCATGGTGCCGGAAGGCTACAGCATGAGCGAGGTGCTGCGCGTTACCAATACCGGCAGCTCGGACTGGTACGCCGTAAAGCTGGACGCCGCGAAACTGCCGGCCTCGTTCAGGGTGACAGGGGACGCCTGCACCGGCTCCAACCTGCCGGCCGGCCAGTCCTGCACCCTGACGGTCACCTTCAGCCCGACCGAAGCCGTCAATAAAAAATTCTCCAGCTCCTACTACGGGCAATACCTGGCCCTCAATTCCGACACCGGCGCGAAGGTCTACAGCCCGCGGCCCCATTTCCCGCCGCTGCTGATGGACTCGCCGGTGGAAGCCAACCCGAACGGGGAATTGACGGTGCTGGCCTCCAACGACGAGTATTACCACAGGCAGGAGGCGGTGCTGGGCGTTCCCGTAACCGGGCTCAGCTGCGCGCCGTTCCCGGCGGCCGGGCTGACGCGCCTGCAGCACTACTATTATTTCAGGTAACCCCGAAGCGGGGCGAAGGGCGGCGGGGTCAGACCCCGCCGTTCTTTTTTTGTCCGGCCGGGGCGGCCGGGAAAGAGATACGCAGCACGGCGCCGGGCCGCACGCGGTGGGCCCGGGCGCAGCCGGCCGGCAATTCCAGCACGAGGCTGGCGGGCGCGGCCGCGCGCGCCACTTCGCCTTCGGGCTGGTTTGGGGCGGAGCGCGGTACTTTGTGGAACACCCTGAGCACCTTCAGGTCCGCGTCGAGAAAAACCATGTCCAGGTCTATCAGGGTGTTCTTCATCCAGAAAGATTTCAGCCCGCCGTCCCTGAAGACAAAAAGCATCCCGCGGCCCCGGGGCAGCTCGGAGCGGAACATCAGCCCTTTGGCCTGGGCCTCGGGCGTAAGCGCGAGCTCCACCCGCACGGCGGCGCCGTCCGGCAGGGCCAGCACGGCCTCGCGCGCGCCGGGAGGCACGCGCAGCGCCCCGGCCTGGACGGCCAGGACCAGCAGAAAGACGGCGGCCAGTAATTTATTTTTCGGCATTTGCGGCGGGCCCAGGAGGGGGGGAGGTTGAAACCGCGGCCTCGTCGGCCTTGACGGCGGAGGTCGAGACCGGCAGGAAAAGCGGCAGCCTGAAATCCGCCGCTTCCTTAAGCCGCCCGCCTTCCTCGAAAAGGGCCATGGCGTCGGCCTTGTGTTTGCGGGCCAGGGCGCGGAAACTCCCGGCTTTGGGCAGCTCCGCCGCCAGCGTTTTAAACGGGATCGAAGTTTTTTCGGACATCAGCAGCAGGGCGGCCAGCTCCTGGCGGTATATCCCCTGGCGCAGGTATTTGAGGATCTCCCGCTCCGGGGTGGTAGAGCCGAACACTTCGTAAAGCGTCTGGCTGCTGACTTCCACGCTGAGGGCCCAGGCAAAGGCGTCCTCCCCCGAAGTATCGATTTTGGCGTCGTCCTGCCGGGCGAAAGCGTCGGGGCCGACCTCGGCGCCGAGATAGACCTGCGCCGCGGCCGGCACGGCCGCCGCGAACGCGAAAAGGGCGCAGGCGATCATTGTACGCATAAGGAGACGGGCGGAACTTGCGGCTTGCGCCGCGAAGCTACAGCGACGTGGTTACAAGAGTTTCGGTGGTGAGTACGCCTGGTATGCAGCGTATCTCCTGCACCACGATGTTGGAGAGGGTGGGCAGATCGTCCGTCTCCATGTCCAGCACCAGGTCCCAGCGCCCGAACACCGCCGACATATGGACGACGCTCTTGAGGGCCTTAAGCTTGTTCAGGGTCTGCTTTTCCTTGCCGGGCATCAGCTTTACAAGCACTAATCCAGTAACCATATTAATATCCTTTTTGGCGCGGCCGGGGAACCGGCCCGCGCTTGTCTATAGTGTATTATACAACCGGCCAGTTTTATATTCAATAGGCGGCAGGCGGCAAATTAATTATAATGGTATTATGCGGGCGCTCATACAACGGGTAAAACGCGGCGGCGTAAGAACGGCCGAAGCGCACGATTCCATAGGGGCCGGCCTGGTGGTACTGCTGGGGGTGGGGGAAGGCGACACCGCGGCCGACGCGGACTACCTGGCGGAGAAAACCGCCAATCTCAGGATATTCTCGAACGCGGCGGGGAAATTCGACCATTCGCTGCTGGAGACGGGCGGCGAGGCGCTGGTGATCTCGCAGTTCACCCTTTACGCGGACGCCTCAAAAGGCCGCAGGCCAGATTTTTCCGGCGCGGCAAAGCCGGCCGAGGCCGCCGGGCTCTACAACTATTTCGTAAAGGCCCTGCGCGAAAAGGGCGCGCCGGTGCGGACCGGGATCTTCGCGGCGGATATGGAAGTGGAAATTATCAACGACGGTCCGGTCACTATCTGGCTGGACAGTAAAGGGAAGCAGGCTACGGTATGAAGAGAGTTAAAACCGGATCATTGGCCGCGCTGGCGCTGGCGGCGGCGCTGGCGGCCGGCTGCATCAGCCCGGCCATGTTCAAGAAGGGCGCCTACGCCATGGACGACTGGGAAACCTGGACGGGCTGGAACGACGCTTACGGCTCGCACGAAGTCGCCCCCGACGGGGTTTACTACCGCCTCACCGAACGCCAGGACGACACCCGCGACATGGCCTCGGACGGCTATTCGCCCGGGCTTATCCTTTCGCGCGAACTGCTGGGCGCCAACTGGACCCTGGATCTGGAAGCCGATTTCAAGATCCCTCCCGGCCAGGTCAAACGGTTCTCCTACGGCATCTGGGAGGGAGGCGACTCCTCCCGGCCGTCCATAGGCAACGCTTCGGCCGTGCTGAAAGTGATGGCCCAGCGCCAGAACGGCCCGAGGCCGCAGGACGACGCGCTGCTGGTTTTCTACCTGCCCGGCGGCAAACCCTTCAGCCTGCCCGTCAAGACCAGGGTGCTGCGCTTCCAGCGCGCCGGTAATTTCTTTTCGGTGTTCTACTCGCTGAACCGGAAAAAGTTCCTCCCCGTGTTCAGGCTGGACGCGCGGGCCGTGGCCAACGTCCCGTCGCAGAAATTTTTCATAGGCGGCTTCGCCGGGGGCGACCCGGAAGGCGCTTATGCCAGGCTTACCAGCCTGAAGATAAACGGCGAGGAAACCCTGAGGTGACGGCCGCCGACGAACTTATCCGGACCTACGGCCTGCAAGAGCACCCCGAAGGCGGCTATTTCCGCGAAAGCTACAGGGCTGCCGGAAAAACGGCTACCCCGGCGGGAGAACGGAATTTCTCCACGGCGGTCTACTTCCTCCTCAAGGCCGGACAGGTGTCGCGCCTGCACCGCATCAAGTCGGACGAAGTCTGGCACTTTTACGCGGGCGGCCCGCTGATTGTGGCCAGGCTGCTGCCGAACGGCGGCACGGAAGAGACCGTGCTCGGCCCGGACCAAGGCGCCGGGCAGAAGTTCCAGCACGCGGTGCCCGCGGGCTGCTGGTTCGGGGCCTACCCGGCCCCGGGCGCCGAATTTTCGCTGGTCGGCTGCACGGTAGCCCCGGGCTTCGACTTCGCGGACTTCGAGCTGGGCGTCCGGGCCGAGCTCGCAGGAGAATTTCCCCGGGCGAAAGAATTGATCGAAAAACTGACGAATTAAGGAAAAAATGAAATCACATTGGAAAAAACGCGAAACCCGCGGCGCCTCCGGAGGCCACGAGGCCATAGTGGAAGGCGTAATACAGCACAAAGGCACCTTCGCCTTCCTGCTTTCCGAGAAGCCCGGCGTGGGCGACGTCTTCATCCGCGGCCGCGGCCTGGACCTGGCCATGGACGGGGACAGGGTACAGGCGCGCGTGCGGCCTGAAAAAAGCGGCCGGCTGGCGGGCGAGATCATCGCCGTCGTAAAACGGGCGCACAGCTCCATGGTGGGCATCCTGAAAAAAGTTAAGGACACCTGGGCGCTGTTCCCGGAAAAAGGCAGCGCCCCTCCGGCGCTGGTCAGCGGCTTCGCCCAGAAAATAACCCCGATGGAAGGGGCCTTCGCCGTGCTGGAGGTCAAGCGCTGGCCGGAAGGCGGCAACCCCGCCTCGGGCCTGGTCACCGAGATACTGGGCGACCCGGCGGATATGCGCGCCCGCATAGACTCCATCCTGAGATCGCGCGGCATCAACGAGATCTTTCCGCCGGAAGTGATAGCGCAGGCGGAAAGCTTCGGCGCCCGGCTCGAGCCGGCCCAGTGGCAGGCCCGGGAAAGCCTGATCGATCTGCCCATCTGCACCATCGACGGGGCCGACGCCAAGGATTTCGACGACGCCGTCTCGCTGGAGGACCTGGGCGGCGGACTGCTGCGCCTGGGCGTGCACATCGCCGACGTGGGCCATTATGTCAAGACCGGCACCGAGCTGGACAAGGAAGCCTACGAGCGCGCCACCAGCGTTTACCTGCCCGACCGGGTGGTACCCATGCTGCCGCCGGCCCTTTCGGACAATCTCTGCAGCCTGGTCCCGCGCCAGGAGCGGCTGACCATGTCCGCGTTCATGGACATCAACGCCGCCGGCAAGGTGGTCAAAAGGCGCCTGGCGGAAACGGTCATCCGCTCCTGGCGCCGCTTTACCTACGAGGAGATCCAGACCCTCATAGACGGCGGCAAAGTGCCGGACGTGCCCAAAGCCGTGGAAGAAGCCGTCATGCGCATGAGCGCGCTTACCGACGTGCTCTATAAGCGGCGCGTGGCCCGCGGCGCGCTGGACTTCAACCTGCCCGAATACAAGATCAACGCGGACCCGCACGGCCGGCCGCTGGGCGTGAGCCTGCGGCCCCGGCTCAAAAGCCACCGCCTGATCGAGGAGTTCATGCTGCTGGCCAACGAGGCTGTGGCCACCGAACTCTTTGAAGCCAAGATACCCTTCCTGCACCGCCGCCACGATTCGCCGGACCCGCTGAAACTGAAAGCGCTGTCCGCCGCCCTGGGAGAAATGGGCCTGACCGCGGGGCACATAGAGGGCGCCAACGCGCAGAAGGGGCTGCAGGACGTGCTGCGCCAGGCGGAGAATCACCCGCTGACCAACATCATAAACTCGCTGATGGTGCGCAGCATGCGCCAGGCGGTCTATTCGCCGGAATCACAGGGACATTTCGGCATCGCCACGCGCTTCTATTCGCACTTCACGTCCCCCATACGCCGCTACCCGGACCTGATGACGCACCGCGCCGTTAAGGCGTTCCTCGCCGGCAGGAAAGAGAACCACGCCGCGCTGCCGCTGGACAAGGCGGGAGTGCACTGTTCCGAACGCGAACGCGCGGCCGCAGACGCCGAACACAAGTCGGTGGATATCATGCGCGCGGAAATGATCAAGGAACTTGTGGGCACCATCATGGACGGGGCGGTTACCACCGTTATCGACAGCGGGGCCTTCATAATGCTGGGCAGCACCGGCGCCGAAGGCCTGCTGCGCGTGAACGGCCTGAAGCCGGGCGCCAAGGTAAAGGTGATGATAGCTGCGGTGGACACGGCGGAAGGCAAGATAGACCTGTCGCTGGAAGGCGCCCCCGCCGCGGGCGTGACGCAGGCGCAGCAGCCGCGCGGCGGCCAGGGCCGCAGGCCCGGCGGCAGACCCGGCGGCAGGCCCGGCGGCAGACCCGGGCAGCGCCAGGGCGCGCCGCTGAACTTCGCCCGCGTAGCGCGCGACAACGCCGGCGGCAAAGGAAGAGGCAAAGGCAGGGGCCGCGGCCGCGGAAAATAAAGCGGCAGACCAAAAAAAAACCGGAGGCAGGGGCCTCCGGTTTTTTTTCGCCTGTGCCGTTATTTAACCAGCAGGGCTTTCATTTTTTCTATATCTTTGCGGTAGGCCTCGGACTTCAGCAGGTCGGAGTGGTAGAGATCGCCGAAAACCTTGCCGGCGGCTATGTCCGTGGGGAAATGCACGCCGCCTATAACGCGGTCCTGCGCGATCTCGTCGGCCTTGGCGAAGAATTCGGCCTTCCTGTCCGGCATAATGTCCGTCAGCACGTTGGCGAAAACCCGGGAGAAAGTGGAATGTCCGCTGGGGTAGGAGAATCCTTTGCTCTTCTTTATGCAGGGCTTCGCTTCGTCGGGGTAGGCCATGTAGGGCCTGGGCCGCCGGTAGCGGTTCTTTATTTCCGTCACGGCCTCTTCCAGGTCGGAAGCGACGCGCTCGAAAAAGGCCTTGACCTCGGCCGGCAGCGGTTCGGCGAAGGGGCTCCTGGCGCCCCAGAAAGAATCGTAGGTCTCCTGGGCGGTAACCGAGGACTTATAACAATCGGCCTCCGTGCGCTTGTTCTGCCACGCCAGGATGGCCGAGATATCCGCCTGCTGCTCCGCCGAGCCGGGGGCGGGGGGAGGCGCGAACTGCAACGTTTTAAAAGGTTCGGGGTTTACGTAATAAACCGGGGCCGCGGCGTGAGCCTTGTTCGCCGCGGTGTTCAGGTTCTTATGGCCGCAGGCGCCCAGGGCCAGCGCGGAGGCCAGCAGGAGCAGGTGTATTTTTCTTAAGTTCATGATTTAATTATAACCCTTTAGGTATAGGGCCGCAAGGCGGACTCCGCCCGGCGCGCGGGCGCGATTTGCGTTGCCAATGGCGGACGGAAATGCTAAAAAATGAACATGTTTCCCAAAGGGCCCCTCCTGCTTTCACATTATGCCGCGGCGCTGCTGCTGCTGGTCTGCGCCCGGGCGGGGGCGGATACCTTTTACATGAAAAGCGGCAGCGAGATCAAAGGAACGGTGGTTTCGGAGAACTCCTCCCTGGTGGTCGTGGATATCGGTTACGGCACGGTAGACCTTAAAAAAGCCGACATCGCTAAAGTCCGCCGCGCCACCAGGGCGCAGAAGGAAACGGCGAGGAAAGAACTGCTGACCAGCAAGTTCAGGTCCGGTCAGCTGGTGCCGAAGGGCGCGGAAAAACTGGCCGCCCTGTTCCGCGCCGCCCGAACCGCCCGCGAGAAAGCCCTGAAGGCCAAAGCCCGGCGCGCGGCGCAGGTGGCGGAGCTGAAGGGAACAGAAAGGGAATTGACCGAGCTCACTGCGCGCTACCGCGCGGCTTCCCGCGAACTTGCCGGAACGGACGCGGTGGAAGACCACACCGAATACATCCAGGTGGCCGGGGAAATGAACGGCCTCGCCGACCGGATAAGGGCGAAAGAACTCAGCCGCGACGAACTCCGGCGCCAGGCGGACAAATCCGACGACTCCTTTCAGACCTACCTGGACGCCTACGGCGCTCTCGACGCTTATCTCAAAGGCGAAGGCAAACCCCTCGCCGAAGCTTCAAGGAGCGGGCAGGACGAAGCCTACTTCAGCTGCGTCCTGGGCGACATCGGCAGGATGAAGCGGGATTTCCAGGCTGATTCGATAGAATCGGAGACGGTGTCCGGGCACCTTATCGTGAAAGTTTTGCTGAACGGGCGCGTAAGCGCCAGGCTGATGGTGGATACCGGCGCCACTTCCACGGTGCTTTACGGTAATGTGGCGGACGCGCTCAAACTGACGCCTCAAGCCCTGTCCAGGACGGCGCACATAACCATGGGGGACGGGCGCACGGTAGAGGCGCCGGAGATCCTCCTGGAATCCATAGCCGTAGGGAAGTCTGTGGTCAAAGGCACGATGGCCACCATCCTGCCGCCCACCGCCGGCGGCATAGACGGCCTGCTGGGCATGTCCTTCCTCAGCCATTTCATAGTGCGGGTGGACAGCGCCAACGGCAAACTGATCCTCGAAAGCCTGAAATAAGCGGCCGGCCTTTAAAATAAGAAACCGCCGGGATCGCCCGGCGGTTTTCTTTTAAGCGGGTGGGGAGGCCCTTATCCCGGCTTGTAAAGGGTCCACCAGTATTTCTCCTGCTGGCAGAATTCCTTGGCGTAATAGGCCTGCGCTTTCTCGAGCGAGCTGAGATCCTTTTCAAGCGCGGCCGTGTCCTTGCCGTCCTGCTTCGCCTGCTCGATGGCCAACCGGGCCTCGCCGGCAAGCGCGGCCAGGGTTTTATATTTCCCTTCCCGGGCGATCGAGTCGGGGCCGCTGTCCGGGCCGTCCCAGACCCAGGCGTTTATCTGCGCCGCGGCCTCTTCGTCCTTTACCCCGCCTATCACCGGCAGGTCCATACGGGTGCCGTACAGCTCGAAATAAACTTCCGCCATGCAGGCGTAGACCATGTAGCGCTTTTCGGCGGACTCGGGCACGTTCATATAGATGAACTCCCCGGCCTCCCTGGCCAGGAGCACCGCGTAATAAGCGTAGGCTTTGCCGTCGCCCTTCAGGCTCTCGTTAAGAAGCAGCACCGGCACAGGCTTGCCGGCGCCGGCGTCGATGCGCCGCGCGCTCGTGCCGCTGATAGCCGCGCTGAACTCGTACCTGGCCCCTCGGGCCCTCAGCCACTCGGACAGCCAGACGCCGGTGCCGTCCCCGCCGTCGCCCATGAAAGCGACGGCGCCCGTAAGAGCGCCGTCGGAAGCGGCCGCCGGGGCCGCCGCGTTGACCGAAAAAGGGATAAGCAGGAACAGAGCGAACAGCGAAGCGAGTTTGCGCATAGTCCTCCACCGGGGTGTCTATCCCGGATATTATACAGCCGGCGCCGCCCCCGCGCGAGAGCCTAAAGCCCCGCATCCTTCTGGGCCCATCGGCCTATTCCGCTTTTTGATATACTTTTTTTATGAAACCCGATTTTAAAAAAGAACAGGCCTGGTGGGAGAACAAGGCGGCCGGAGAAGAGCGCGACATAGCCGACGAAGCCGTCAACCGGGCGCTGCGCTGGCGCGAGATAGAAAGAAGCCTTAAAGGCGTCAAGACCATAGCGGAAGTAGGCGCCGCCACCGGCGCGTTCACGATACCCCTGGCAAAACGCGGCTACCAGGTCACTCACATAGATTTCTCGGCTGCGGCCATAGCCCTGGCTAAGACAAAAGCCAAGGGGCTCAAAAATATAGAATTCACGCAGGCTAACGCCGCCGACCTCCGCCAGTTCCGGGACAGGACGTTCGACCTGGTCCTGAACATGGACGGCGCCGTTTCCTTTTGCGGCAAAGACGCGAAAAAGTCCATAAAAGAGACCTGCCGCATCTGCCGCAAAAAGCTGCTCATCACCGCCTCGAACAAAGCCTGGCTGATCCCGGTCTGGGTAGGCAGCACCTTCCCGAAATTCAAGAAACTGGTCCCCGCGGTAAAGGCCATGATCAAAGACGGCTTCTGGCATTACGACCAGCATCCCCACAATAAGAAAATAGTCCCGGGCTATTTCGGCACCCTGCAGGCTTTCCTGCCGTCCGAACTGTCGGCGCTGATAAACGCCAACGGCTTCAAAGTAAAAACGTGCCGCGGCCTGGGTTCCCTCGCCAACCTGGCCGGCAAGGACACCATAGACTTCGTGAAACAGAACCCCCGGGCCATGGAAACCTTCCTGGACCTCTGCGAAGATTTCGACCGCGACATAATGCCCGGCGGCCCCGGCACCAAACAAAGAGCCGGCCTGATCGCCATAGCAACCCGCAAATAAAACAACACGCACCAACGTTCACTAAACCGGAGGGGCTGGGCGGGGGCCGGCCGGGGTTTTGTTTCGCGCACCCTTTGCGGATGGGGGGGCCCCGCCATAAATTCCGAAAGGCGGGGGGAAACCGACGCAAGCGTGGACTACGCTTTCAATGTCGCTACGGACACTGTAGTGTTTCCTCGGTCCGGGTGGGCGGGGCCATGCCCCCGGCGGGCACCGACTTCGCATCTCGCGGCCCGTTACCCAAAGCAAAGTTAGCTTCGCCCGGCTTCCTTACAGAATAGCCATTGTAAACGCGCTTTAAAATTTAAATAATAGACATATGACACCGGCCATTAACGAGAAGCGGATGGTGCAGCTGTTCTGCGACCTGGCTCGCATCACCTCCCTTTCCGGCAAAGAAGGCGCCATCGCCCGCCGCCTTTCCATACTCCTCAAATTCATGGGCGCCGAAGTCTTCATCGACGACGCCGGCAAGAAAATAGGCGGCGAAACCGGCAACGTGCTCGCCCGCTTCCCCGGCACCGCCCCCGGCGAACCCTTCCTCCTGTCCGCCCACATGGACACCGTCGGCCCCGCCGACAACGTCCGCCCCCAGGTAAGCAAGGACCGCATCACCTCCGACGGCACCACCATCCTCGGCGCCGACTGCAAAGCCGGCATAGCCATAATACTGGAAGTAATAAAAACCCTGGACGAGAACAAAATACCCCACCCGCCCATAGAAGCCGTTTTCACCATCAGCGAGGAAATGGCCCTCATGGGCGCCAAGTTCCTGGACTACTCCAAGCTGCGCTCGCGCTACGGCCTCATCTTCGACAACGAGCAGGCCCTCGAGAACGTCATCACCAGCGCCCCCGCCGCCGACGCCATGGAGATCAAAGTCTACGGCGCCGCCTCCCATTCCGGCGTAGCCCCCGAAAAAGGCATCTCCGCCATAAAAGTGGTCTCCGACGCCATCTCCGGCATGAAGCTCGGCCGCATAGACAGCGAGACCACCGCCAACATCGGCTTCATCTCCGGCGGCAACGCCATAAACATCATCCCGCCCCTGGTAGAGCTCTCGGGCGAAGCCCGCAGCCACGACCCCGCCAAGCTCAAAAAACAGACCCGCCACATGGAAGACTGCCTGAAGCGGGCCGTCAAAAAGATAAGGATCCGCGCCGACGGAAAACTGGTGACCCCGCGCTACGAATTCCTGGTGGAGCAGAAATTCCCCAACCTCCGCATAGACAAAGCCAACCCCGTGCTCGCCATGATCGCCGCCGCCCTGCGCGAGGAAGGCCTGAAGATGAAGCCCTCCGCCTCCGGCGGCGGCACCGACGGCAACATCCTCTACGGCCACGGCATCAAAGCCCCCATCCTGTCCACCGGCATGAGGGACGTCCACACCACCCACGAATACCTGGACCTCAAGGATTTCTTCGGCTGCGCCCGCCTGACCCTTAAAGTGATCTCCAGCTGGACGCAGAAAGAGTACGCGAAAAATTAAAGCAGCCGGCGGGAGACCATGGAACAGAAAAAATTGAGCGCGCAGGGCGACTACCAGTTCAAACCCTACATCGATTCCGACAAGACCATCCCGGAATTCACCGTCCAGGCCGTCGTCCTCGGCTTCATCCTCTCCGTGGTCTTCAACGGCGCCAACGCCTACCTCGGCCTCAAGATCGGCATGACCGTTTCCGCCTCCATCCCGTCCGCCATCATCTCCATGACGGTGCTGCGCATCGTCCTGCCCAGGTTCTTCGGCCGCAACGCCACCATCCTCGAGAACAACGCCGTCCATGCCTTCGCCTCCATCGGCGAATCCCTGGCCGCGGCCATCATCTTCACCGTCCCCGCCATCATCTTCATGGGCGGCAAGATCACCAACTCCATGGTCTTCCTGCTCGGCCTCACCGGCGGCGTCCTCGGGCTCCTCATGATGATCCCGCTCAGGCATTCGCTCATGGTCAAAGAGCACAAGACCCTGCCCTTCCCCGAGGGCAGCGCCTGCGCCAAGGTCCTCATCGCCGGCGACAAAGGCGGCGCCTCGGCCAAGCCCGTCTTCGCCGGCATCCTCACCGGCGGCCTCTTCAAGTTCGTCATGAGCGGCTTCCTGCTGTTCCGCGACACCATCTCCTGGAGCTTCGCCTCCCTCAATAAAGCCGGCTTCGGCTACGAGATCTCCCCGCTGTTCCTCGGCGTAGGCTACCTGGTCGGCCTGCGCATCGCCGCCGTCATGTTCGCCGGCGGCGCCCTGGGCTACTGGGTGCTCATCCCCGCCATCAACGCCTTCGGCGGCAGCAATATCATCGCCCCGGGCCTCGTGCCCATAGCCGACATGACCACCGCCGACATCCGCAACAACTACGTCAAATATATAGGCGCCGGCGGCGTCGCCTTCGGCGGCCTCATCAGCGTCATCCGCTCGCTGCCCGACATCATTTCCTCCGTGCGCGGCAGCATCGCCGCCCTCACCGTAAAAGCCGGAGCGCGCGAAGGCACGCAGAAAGAGGGGGAAAAAGATTTCGAGCAGAACTACATCGTCTGGGCCGGCGGCGCCCTGGGCGCCATCATCGGCATCTTCGCCTTCGAGATCCCCTGGTCCCTCGGGCCGGAAACCTGGGACCCCGTGCTGCGCCTCTTCGCCGGCATAGTCACCCGCGTCTTCGTAGCCGGGTCCGCCGGGGCGCTGGCGCTCGGCCTCTCCTTCTGGGCCATCGCCCGCGGCGCCGCCAAGGTCTGCCACAAGTTCCTGCGCATCGAGCAGGACACCCCGCTGCCGCTGGTGCTGGCCGGCGTCACCGCGATGTTCCTGGTCATCTGGCTCACTCCCGTCTTCGGCCTCAGTTTCGTGGAATCCCTGGCCGTAGTGATCTTCTGCATGTTCTTCGTGGCCGTCAGCGCGCGCATGGTGGGCCTCATCGGCACCACCAACCAGCCGGTTTCCGGCATGACCATCACGGCGCTGCTTTCACTTACCCTGCTGTTCATCGCCCTCGGGCACGACAAGGAAACCGCCAAGGTAGCCGCCATCATGGCCGGCGCCATGGTCTGCATAGCCATCTCCGTCTCCGGCGACCTCTCGCAGGACCTCAAGACCGCGGCCCTCATCGGCGCCACGCCCTGGAAGGTGCAGATAGCGCAGGTGGCCGGCGCGCTGGTCTCGGCCGTGCGCTCGGGCTCGATCCTGCTGCTGCTCTACGTGGCCTTCGGTTTCGGCGCGGCCACCCCTGAGCACCCCAACGCGCTGGAAGCCCCGCAGGCCCAGCTGATGGCCAAACTGGTGGAAGGCGCCACCGGCGGCAACCTGCCCTGGCTGCTGCTGGGCCTCGGCGGCGCGATAGGCCTCGTCTGCGAACTGGCAGGCGTCTCGGCGCTGGCTTTCGCCATCGGGCTTTACCTGCCCATCACCAACTGGCCCATGATCCTGCTGGGCGGCTTCATAGCCTGGGTGGTGTCGCGCAAGGCGGGCGGCGCGCCCGAGGAAGAACACGATCCCGGCTCGCTGTTCTCGTCGGGCCTGATAGCCGGCGACGCGCTGATGGGCATCGGCATAGCCGGCCTCATAGTGCTGGGCTGGGATAAAAAGCTGGCGCTGCGCAGCCCTTACGACGGCAGTTTCACTTTCGAAGCCGTGCTCTCGACGGCGCTTTACCTGGGCGTGGCGCTGGCCCTGTACCTGATAGCGCGCAAAAAGCACAGGAAGGCGGCCTAAATGCCTCATATTTTCGACCCCGAAGAAAGACACAAGCTGGACAACCCGGAGCGGCGCGCCGTCATGCCCCCGGAAGAAACCCTGGTCAAGGCCGGCATAAGGCCGGGCGACATCGTGCTCGACGTAGGCTGCGGCATGGGCTACTTCTCCATCCCCGCCGCCAGGATGGTCGGCCCGAAAGGGTTCGTCTACGCGCTGGACGTCTCCGGCGTCATGCTGGCCGAGCTCCGCTCAAAGACCGCTTCCACCGGGGTCTTTAACATTCACACGCTGCAGACGACCCGGGGCAAACTGGCCGTCCCCGAGGCGGACTACACGCTGGCGCTGCTGGCCAACGTGCTGCACGAGGTGGACGACAAGAAGACCTTCCTGGCGGCCATAGGAACCGCGCTTAAGCCGGGCGCCAGGCTGGCCGTGATAGAGTGGAAGAAAGCCCAGACCCCCGCCGGCCCGCCGGTAAAAGAAAGACTTTCCGAGGACGAAGTACAGGTCCTGCTCAAAAAAGCCGGTTTTACCGAACCGGAATCCCTGGACCTGACGCCCTCGAGCTGCCTCTACACCAGCGTTAAAAAATGAAGTTAAAGCACCCTCTCCTCGCCGCGTTCTCCGGGCTCCTGCTGGCCGCTTCGTTCGCGCCTTTCGGCCGCGGGGAACTGGCCTGGATAGCGCTGGCCCCTCTTTTCTACGCCGTGCTGGAAAGCGGCGGCGCCGCGGCGGCCGCCCGGCTGGGCGCGCTGACCGGCGCGGTTTTTTATTCGCTTTCCCTGGCCTGGATGACCACGGTGGTGCATTACCTCGCCATAGTTTTCTGGGGCGTGTTCGCCCTGTGGCTGGCGCTGCACGCCGCCCTGGTCCGCGGCCTGTGGGACCTGGCCGAAGAACGCGGCGGCGGGAACCTGCGCGCGCTCGCCTGGGCGGCCGCCTCCGGCGTGATCTGGGCCGGCATCGAATATTTCCGTTCGGAACTCTGGCCGCTGGCCTGCCCCTGGCTGGGCCTCGGCTACAGCCAGACCTATACCCTGCCGGTCTTCCAGTCGCTCAGCGTCTGGGGCGTGTACGGGCTTTCGGCCTTCATGGCGGCGGCCAACGCCGCCTGGGCGCTGGGCCCGCGCAAACTGCGGCTGCCCGCCGCGGTCTTCCTCGGCGCGCTCCTGGTAATTACCTCGTGGGGGAGCCGCCGCCTGCGCACCCTGCCGGCGGAGAACGGCAAACCCATTAAAGTGGCGCTGGTGCAGGCCGAGCGCTCGGATATAAACAAACTGGCCGGGTTCAGCCTTACGCCGGCAGCCGCGGCCGCGGACCTGCTGGTGTGGCCGGAGTGTTCGGTAATGATGCCGGCGGCCGACAGCCCCGCCTACGCCGCCCTGATAGCGGCCAAGCTCAAAACTTCCCGCGCCGAAACCGTGGTCGGCGTCTGCGTGGACGCCAACAAGACCCTGGGAGTAAAGCGCGCGAATTTCACGCTGGTGCTGGGCCGCGACAAAAAAACCATAGGCGTTTACAATAAAATGCGGCCGGTACAGTTCGTAGAGACCGGCCTGCCGGCCAATAAAGCACCGGCGCCGGTGCAAACGCCGCTGGGCAAACTGGGCCCCCAGATCTGCTACGACCTGGCTTTCGAGGACGGGGCCAGGAAAATGGCCGGCCTGGGCGCGCAGCTGCTGGTAGTGCCCACGCTGGACCCGGTGGAATGGAGCGAGCGGCAGCACCGCCAGCATTCCGACATGTCGGCGGCGCGGGCCGCGGAAACCGGCCTCTGGCTGGTGCGCGCGGCTTCTTCCGGCTATTCGCAGGTGATAGACCGCCTGGGCCGCACGCGGGCGGAACTTGAGACCGGCAAAGAAGGCGCGCTGGTGGCCGAAGCCTGGCTGGGCGGCGGGGGGACTTTCTACACCCGCGCCGGCTGGCTGTTCGCGCCTTTCTCTTTCGTTTTCGCGCTGGGCGCGGCCGCCCTGCTGGCCTGGAAGGCCGCCCGGCGGAAAAACTGAGCTTTGGAGTATTTAAAAAAAGAAACTGGAGACGCTAAGACAATGACTGATACAACCGCTACACAAGAAGAATCGTTCATCGGCAAGTTCATGGTGCTGAAAGGCGCGGCGCGGGAGCTGTGGCTGATCTTCGGCACGAAGATCCTCACCATCCTGGCCTACGGCCTGGTGGGCACTTCCACCCTGGGCCTGTGGCTGTCCTCCGACGTGGGCCTCAGCGACCAGAACGCCGGCATCGTGATAGCCAGCTGGTCCTCCGTGCTGACCCTGTTCACCGTGATGGTGGGCTCGCTCGTAGACGCGGTGGGCATCCGCAAATCGCTGCTGGCCGGTTTCGGCCTCTGCGTGCTGGCCCGCTTCGTGATGTCCTTCTTCTCCGTGCCGTGGATAGCCCTGCCGCTGGGCCTGCTGCCGCTGGCGCTGGGCGAGGCGCTGCAGACCCCGGTGATGGTGGCGGCGGTAAAGCGCTTCTCCACCACGCGCCAGCGCGCCATCGCGTTCTCCGTCTACTACGCCATGATGAACATCGGCTTCGCCATCGCCGGCTGGAGCTTCGACAAAGTGCGCGCGGTGCTGGGCGAGTACGGCCACTACACCCTGCCCGTGGTCGGCGTGCAGATCAGCACCTACCAGACCATCATCCTGCTGGGCCTGCTGTTCACCATCCCCAACCTGCTGATCACCTACTTCGGCCTGCGCGGCGGCCTCGAGGTCACCGACGAGGGGATAAAGATAACCCCCGAGGTGTCCCTGTACCCGGAGAAGTCCTTCATAGAGGCGTTCTTCCTTTCCTGCCGCGACGCGCTGAAGGGCTGGTTCAAGATCTTCTCCAACCTCTGGACGCAGCCGACCTTCTACCGCTTCCTGGCCTTCTTCGGCTTCGTGGTGTTCGTGAAGCTCATCCTGTACCACTTCTACTACACCTTTCCCAAGTTCGCCATCCGCGAGCTGGGCGACGGCGCGCCGATAGGGCAGATCTTCTCGGTGCTCAACGCGGTCATCGTGGTGATCCTGGCCCCGGTGATAGGCGCGCTGACGCAGAAGTTCACGGCCTACAAGGCGGTGATCGTGGGCACCACCATCTCCGCCCTGGCGGTGTTCTTCATGGCCGTGCCGCCCGCCCTGTTCCAGGGGCTGGCCGACGGCTGGCTGGGCAATTTGATAGGGCACTCCTGGCTGGGGCTGACCGGGCCGGTGCACCCGCTGTACGTGGCCATAGTGCTGTGCGTGGTGATCTATTCCGTGGGCGAATCCTTCTATTCCCCGCGGCTCTACGAGTATCCCGCGGCCATAGCGCCCAAAGGGCAGGAGGGGTCTTACATGGCCCTGTCCATGCTGCCTTACTTCTTCGCCAAGTTCTTCGTGGGCGCCATGTCGGGCTTCCTGCTGGCCAAGTACTGCCCGGTGGAGGGGCCCCGCAATTCCCAGATGATCTGGCTGATCGTGGCGGTAATGGCCATGCTGACGCCCGTGGGCCTGCTGCTGGCCAAGCGCTACATCCAGGTACACGAGGCGGGCCGGGACTAGCCAGAACTCCGCGGCGTGACAAAGGGGCCGGATAAGCAAAACCCTGCCGGAAGCCCGAGCTTGCATAGCGCGAGGGCTGAGGCGGGGAAGCGCGCGCACGGTGTGCGCGACGCTGTTTTTGCGTTCCGGCCCCTCTGTCGCGCCGCGGACCGCGTTATATTTGTTACAGACCCTTTTATAAGGCTTCTTTTTTATCTACAATTTACCTTTATCCGCGTTCCGGAGGGCGTTAAAACATGACCGAACCCAAAGATCTTTACTCCTGCCTGGCAAAAACGGCCGAAAGGAACCCCGAAGAGACCGCCTTTGTGACCGGGGACAAGCGCATGTCCTGGCACGAGGTCCTTTTTTCGGTGGACCGCGCCGCCGATATGTTCTGGCAGCTGGGCCTGCGCAAAGGTGACCGCGCCGCCATAGTGCTGCGCAACTCACCCGAGTTCGTTATCGCCTATTTCGCCCTGGTAAAGATCGGCGCGGTGGCCGTGCCCATCAACTACATGGTGTCCAAAGGCGAGGAGATCTCCTATATCCTGCTGAACTCCTCCTGCAAAGGCGTCGTGACCGAGAAGGAGTTCGTCAAGAACTATACGTCCATAAGGAAGGACCTGCCCGGCCTGAAATTCATAGTCTCGGCCGACTTCTGCGGCATCGACGGCGTCACGGATTTCTGGCATTACCTCAAGCACGCGCATTACCACCCCCAGACCCAGAAGGCCTCGGCGGAAGAGCACGACGTGGCCTCCATCCTTTATACCTCCGGCACCACCGGCCACCCCAAGGGCGTGCTGCTGACGCACCACAACATGCTGGAAAACTCCAAGGCCGCCATCAACACCCTGGAACCCACCAAAAAAGACGTCTTCATGGCGCTGCTGCCCATGTTCCACACCTTCTCCTGGACCGGCAACGTCATAACGCCCATTCTGCTGGGCTCCAAGACCATGATAGTGAAAAGCATCACCCCGCCCAAGCCCTGGCTGCAGGCCATGGGCCGCGAGGGCGTCACCATCATGATCGCCGTGCCGCAGATCTACGGCGTGCTGGCCAAGGAGGCCCGCGGCCTCAAGAAATTCTTCCTGAAGTTCTGGAGCCTCAGGAAAGTGCGGCTGTGCCTGTCCGGCGCGGCCCCGCTGAACCACACCATCACCCAGCATTTCTATAAATCCTTCGGCCTGCACATCCTGGAAGGCTACGGCCTGACCGAGACCAGCCCGGTGGTCACCATCGTCCCGCCCCGCTCGCGCAAGCAGGGCTCCGTGGGCAAGGCCATTCCCGGCGTCAAGATACGCATAATGGGCGAGGACGGCACCCACCTCAAGCACGGCGAAGAGGGGGAGATCTGCGTGATGGGCCCCAATATCACGCGCGGCTACCATGACAACGACGCCGCGACCCGCGAGCTGTTCACGCAGGACGGCTGGCTCAAGACCGGCGACATCGGCGTGCTGGACACGGACGGCTTCCTGTTCATCCGCGACCGCAAGAAGGACATGGTGATAGTTAAGGGCCTCAAGGTTTTCCCGGCGCAGATCGAGCACGTGATCAACGCGCATCCCAAGGTGCTGGAGAACGCCGTGATCGGCATCCCCGACGGTTCCGGCAACGAGACCATGAAATGCTTCTGCGTACCCAGGCCCGACATGCAGCTGGAGAAGGGCGAGGTCATGCAGTACATCAGGGCCAATTTCGACGCCTACAAGCGCCCGCGCGAAGTGGAGATAGTCAGCGCCCTGCCCAAGAACACCATGCAGAAAGTGCTGAAGCGCGAACTGCTCAAGAGGGAGCTGGAAAAGCGCGTCAAGGCCGCCTCGGCCGCGGGCCCCGCGCCCGCCGCGCGCTGAACCGGCCGAACCCCCAAGTCAGGCCTCTAATGAACCTAACCGGCAGCATACTTAAAGTCTTCGGCGAAGCCTACCTGGTGGGCGGCGCGCTGCGCGACGCCGTCCTTAAACGCCCCTTCAAAGACATAGACCTGGCGGTGCCGCCGTCGCCCGCTTTCCGCGCCAAGGTCCAGGAACTCGCCCGCAGGCTGGACGCCGCCTGTTTTCCTCTCGACGAGGAGAACCAGGTGTACCGCCTGACGGGCCGCAAGGCCCCGCACGCGCAGCTCGACGTCATGCCGTTCGTGGGGGGGGCGCTCAAGCCCGACCTGGAAAGGCGCGACTTCACCATCAACGCCATGGCCCTCCGCCTGGTCCCGGGCCTGGAGTTCAAGGCCGCCGGCAAACTTGGCGGCTTCACCCTGCGCGTCGACCGGGCGAAAGTCATCGACCCATGCGGCGGGCTCAAGGACCTGGCGGCTAAAAAGATAAAGACCGTCTCGGCCGGCGTCTTCACCGAAGACCCCGTGCGCCTGCTGCGCGCTTTCCGCATAGCGGCAAGCCTGGATTTCACCATAGACCCGGCGGCGCTCAAGGCCGTGAAGAAACAGGCGGCCCTGATAAAAAAACCGGCCCAGGAACGCGTGCGTGAAGAACTGGTCCGCCTCTTCGAAAGCGCGGAGTCGCACAAGTGGCTGGCCCTGATGCACAAACACGGGCTGCTGACCGCCATCTTCCCCGACCTGGCGGCGCAGGAAACCTGCGCGGTCGGCTACTACGGCAAAGGCGGCGTGCTCAAGCACACCCTGCTGGTGGTGGAACGCCTCGACCACCTTTTCGAGAACCTGCCCGGCTACCTGCCCGGCTACAAAAAAGTGCAGGAGTTCCTGTCCGAGCCGCGCGTCCTGAAATTCGCCGCGCTGCTGCACGACATCGCCAAGCCACCCAAGGCCGCCATGATCAACGGCCGCCTGCGCTTTTTCGGCCACGAGGAATACGGCGCCATCATGGCGGAAAAGGTCATGGAGGAGCTGCGCTTCTCCCGCGACGAGATCCGCCTGGTGTCCAGGATCATCGGCACCCACCTGCGCCCCGGCAACCTGGCGGCCAACGACGCCATTTCGGACCGGGCGATGTTCCGGTTCTTCCGCACCCTCGGCGAATATACCGTGCCGCTGCTGGTCCTTTCCTGGGCCGACCACGCCAGTTACGTGTCGGCCGAACAGCTGAAGACGATGAAGAAGCGCCTGCAGGACGCGCCGGCCCCGCTGAAGCCGGGCCTGCCCTACAACTCTCCTAAAAAAACCCTGCGCTATATGCAGGTGCTCTACCAGCTCTTCAGGGTTTACATCAAGAAGAACATGAAACTGCGCTGCACGCGCCTGGTGGACGGCAACGACGTGATAAAGGTCCTAAAGCTGCCAGAAGGCCCGCGCATAGGCGAGCTGCTGGAAAAGATCCACCTGCTGCAGTTCGAAGGCAAGATAAAGACCCGGGACCAGGCTTTGAAGGCGCTGAAGGGAATGAAGTAGCTTTCCAGAACCGCCGACCCCGACTTGCCCGAAAGGCCTACCCGCGCGTAGGCCTTTTTCCTTTATAAATATAGTCCCCGGACCCGTGCCGGGTTTGCCGCTTAAATGTAAACTATACCAATGGTTGCAGGAGGCTACGCTTTATGAAAAACAAATTCGCGCTCTCGGCCGGACTTATACTGCTCGCTGGCATGGGGTTAGCTTTCGCCTCAACGCCCGCTAAAACCGCGCCGGCAACGGCCGTCAGCCGGGAAGACGCCAAGACCCGCGAGTTCAAAGACATCCTTTTCAAACTGGTGCGCCAGGACGAATATCTCGACGAAGCCCTGGAAACCCTGGATTCCGCCAACGGCCGCATGAGCGCCCACGATATTTCCGCCATGGGCCTCAGCCTCAAGATGATCTCCAGCAACCTTAACCGCGTGTCTGCCCTTAACAAGCAGGAATTCACTTCCATACAGACCGGCTCCGCCCACACCAAGTATATCAACACCATCTTCAGCTACAGCCGCAAGGTGAACCGCAAAGCAGGCCATGTAAGCGCCCTGGTAGGGCAGCTGGCCGCCAAGACCAAGAAGTCCTCCATGCGCGACGCGGTTTCCTCGCGCAAAGGCGGCAAGAAAGCGCGCGGCAAGAAACTGACCCAGCTGCTGGAAGAGCAGAAGGCCATGGACACCCTGGCCGCCGACGCCAAGGCCCTGCGCGCGGCTTCCCGCAGCGTCAACGCCACCAGCAAGTGGCTGTACATCGCTTCCAAATAAGCGCCGTCCCCGGCGAGAAATCCCCCGCGCTGACAGCGGGGGATTTTTTTTGTCCCTGTAAAACTAGTAAAATTATAATTATGAAAGACCCGATAGAAACCGCAACCCTGCAGATCCTGAAGGCGCTGGGAGAGGACCCCGCCAGGGAGGGGCTGAAGAAAACGCCGCAGCGCGTAGCCCGCGCCCTGCGCGAGATCACCTCCGGCTACGGCGCCGATATGGACAAGGTTTTCAACGGCGCCTTCTTCAAGGCCAAATACCACGAGATGGTCATCGTGAAGGATATCGCTTTCTATTCCCTGTGCGAGCACCACATGCTGCCCTTTTTCGGCAAGGCCCACGTGGCCTACATTCCCAACGGGCGCATAGTGGGCCTTTCGAAAATACCCCGCCTGGTGGAAGCTTTCGCCCGCCGCCTGCAGGTACAGGAGCGGCTGACCGTGGAAATAGCCGGCACGCTGTTCAAGGAGCTTAAGCCGCGCGGGGTGGGGGTGGTGCTGGAAGCCGAGCACCTTTGCGTCAGCATGCGGGGGGTGAAGAACGAAACCTCTTTCGCCACCACCAGTTCCATGCTGGGAGTCTTCCAGCGCGACAGCAGGGTCAGGCAGGAATTCCTCAACCTGATAAAGAAACAATAATATTATTGAAATCTAAAGAGGTTTTAGGTAGAATTACCGAGTTACGGTTTTCAGACGGTTTGTTCTTCATGAGCCCCGATGTTTTGCGCGGGGCGTTACAGCGCGGGCGTCGTACAATGGTAGTACGAGTGCTTCCCAAGCATTAGACGTGGGTTCGATTCCCATCGCCCGCTCCAGTTTTGCGTTAGGGTTTTTACGGTTCTTTGCACTGTATTCGATATTCCCGGCGATGGGAATGTTCCTGATGGAGAGGCTCGCTGACGCTCGCAGGTCGCCCGCTCCAGAGCTGCGCAGAGTTTTTAGTGTTCTTTGCAGTGTATTTGATATTCCCGGCGATGGGAATGTTCCTGATGGAGAGGCTCGCTGACGCTCGCATGTCGCCCGCTCCGGATTTATGCAGAGGGGCTTTGTTCGTGAAATGCGTTCTTCGGGGTGAGAAAGATAATGACAAAATCAAAAACGTTCTGGGCTGCCGCGGCGCTGATCAGCCTGGCGGTCATGGCTTTCGCGGGCTATTCCATTTACGAGCGCGTCTCGCTGCATTTCTCCGGGGACACCATAGCGGTGCACCCGGTGCCCATGCCCGCGCCCCAGGCCGAAGAGACGGACGAAGAGGCGCAGGAAGCTGACGCCGGGACCGAAGCGGCCAAACCCGCCGTCACCACCAAAGGCGCCCAGGCCGCCGAGCAGGCGGGCGAACCGGAAAAGATCAAAGCCGTAAAGACCGCTTTCGAATACAAAGACTCCAAGGCAAAATCGGTAAAGATAGCCGGCAGCTTCACCTCCTGGAAGGACGTGAAAATGACCAAGAAGAACGGCGTCTGGAAAACCGACATCTATATCCTGCCCGGGACCTATCCCTACCATTTCAACGTGGACGGCAAACAAAAACTGGACCCGGGTAAACCCAAAGCACCCACCGGGGACTCGCTGGTGGACGTTAATTAAAGGCCGTTCTTTACTAAACCGTAACAAAGCTGTAACAGGCGTTTTGTACACTATTTCAGGCGCTATATGAATTTTAGAAAGGCTCTTCCTTTATGCTTATTGGCCCTGGCGTTCTTCACGCCGGAGGCCGGCGCGCTTGAATTCGGCCGCCACGGCCACACCACCACCCTGCTGCCCGACGGTAATTTCATAGTGCTGGGCGGCGCTACCGGCGCCGGCAACGCGCCCACAGTTACCGGGGAGATTTATTTCACTTCGGCCGCCGCTTTCGGCAAGATCCCGGACATGGCCATAGCCAGGTCCTCCCATACCGCCACCCTGATGGGCAACGGCATGCTGCTGGTGACAGGCGGCTTTGCCGCGGGCGTGCCCCTGAACAGCGGCGCGGTCTATAACCCGCTTACAAAAGCCTGGACCCCCGTCACGGACCCCATGGTCTCGGCGAGGGGGGGACATACCGCCACCCTCATCAATAAAGGCTCCAATTCAGGCAAAGTCCTGATCTGCGGCGGCCAGACCGGCACGGGCCCCACCACCATAACCAATACCTGCGAGGTTTTTACCCCCAACACCGCTACCCCCGCCCTGGGCACTTTCGATGCGGTGCAGCCCATGAGCAGCGAGCGCCTGGGCCACTCGGCCAGCGCCATCTCCGAAGGCCGCGTCTTCGTAGCCGGCGGCACCCGGTGGGACGTAGCCGCCGCTACCTTCACCTACCTGCCCACCACCGAAATTTACGACCCCGAGAACGGCGAATGGCAGACGACTTCCAACCTTACGCAGGGCCGCACGGACCATTCCGCCGTGGTGCTCAATAACGGCACCATCATGATCGCCGGCGGCTATAACCGCACCAACAAGATAGACTCGCCCGAGGAATACTGGTACAAGACCTACCACGGCATGGTATCCAACCAGCGCCCGGGCAACAAAGGCTACCTGGACAGCGCCGAGATCTTTTCCCCCAGCGGCGCCAAGATGTACGTTACCGGCGAAGAATTCCAGGTAATGCCGTACCGGGTCTCCCGGCATTCCGCGGTGCTCACCCCGGACGGCAAACATCACATGTACGGCGGCTACGGCAATATCCCGCCCACCTTTTTCCTGCCCACCCTGGAACTCGAGAGCGGTTCCCGCCTGGACGCCACCGCCGTCACCATCACCACGGCCACGGTGGATCCCACCAGCATAATAGCTTTCCTGCTGAAAACCGAACTGGTCAGGCCCGTATCCGGCCGCCTGGTGGACGCGGACCTTTTCCTGTCGGGCCCCCCGGACTCCGCTTCGCCGTCCATCACGGTGGCCAACGCCAGCATTTACCTGGGCCACAGCACGGCCACCGTGGACGGTTCCCCGGTGGGCAAGATCACCACCGGCGTGGGCCCCGGCGGCTTCAAGGACATCCTCAGCCTTCTCAATCCCACCGGCCTCGCCGTCTTCAAGCCTACCGCCGTTACTTCCGACAGCGAGCTGGCCACGGGCGGCACCTTAACGCCCAACCCTAACCCGATACTTCCCCAGAGCGTAGCCGCGGCCCTGGTGCCGGCCTCCTCCAATATCACGCTCCAGGTCACCATCGAGGTCCCGGCGCTCTATAACGGCGGCACCATAGCCGGCGTCCTTACCATAACCAACGCCTCGGTGGAAAACTCCCTGGGCTTCTGGAACGCCACCCTGACAGGCGGGTCGGGGAATTTCAGCGGCGTCGCCTCCATCGATCCCCTTACCGGCAAAGGCACGGTCACCGACTCCGTGACCTTCGGCAGCCTGGCCGGCACCATTATCAATTCCACCACTACCTCCCTGGGCGCCGGCGGCACCGCCATCGTCGTAGGCGGCAGCATGGTCAGCGGGCTCTCCCTGTCGGCCAGCTACACTTCCACCCTGATAGACCTCTCGGAAGTAGGCTATTCCGTGGACACCTCCACTTTCATGGTCAGGGAAATGATCTTCGCCGACAACGTGCAGTACAGCCCCGAGAAAGTAAAATGGGGCTTCGGCCCGGTGCTGTATCCCGTCTTCAACCAGTCCACGCTGCTGACCCCGGCCGCCGACGCGGTCATCCTGGGCGGCAGGAACTGCGAAGCCGACCCCGACAACGACTGCGCCCGCAACGGAGCGTCGGTTTTCACCGCCGAAGCCGGCGCCGGCATCTTTATCTCCCAGAACTATTCCAAGTGGCCCGAAACCGGCAAACTGGCCGGCAAGCGCGCTTTCCACACCAGCACCATCCTGCCCAACAATAAAACGCTGACCTGCGGCGGCTCGGACGGCAACGCCACGCTGGCCTCCTGCGAGCTGTTCGACATGGGCTCCAGGACCTGGAAGCCGGCCGGCGCCATGAATTACCCGCGCGCCAGGCATACCGCCACGCTGCTGCCCAACGGCCGCGTGCTGGCGGCCGGCGGCGAAATAAATTCCTCGACCCACTCCGTAAAATACGCCGAGATCTATTACCCGGACACCGACAAGTGGATAATGGTCAGCTCCATGGTTTTCGCCCGTTCCAACCATACCGCCACGCTGCTGCCGGACGGCAACGTGCTGATGGCCGGCGGCGACACCATAAACGGCTATTCCAATACTTCGGAGCTTTTCATCAGCAGCAGCACCTACTGGAACACCGTGGGCAACCTGGCCACCGGCGGCAGGGCGGAACATACCGCCACGCTGCTTAAGAACGGCAACGTGCTGATAACCGGCGGGACCAGCGGCACCGGCGCCGTCAGGACCACGGAACTGTACAATTTCGCTTCGAGGACCTGGACCAACACCGGGAACGACCTGGTAGTAAAGCGCTACCGCCACACGGCCAACCTGCTGATGGACGGCCGCGTCATGGTCTCCGGCGGCACCGACGGCGACGGCCCCATGGACACCGCGGAAATTTATACCGGCACGCAGTGGTACCTTACCCACACCGTGCCGGGCAGCAACAAGATGCTGGCCAAGCGCAGCAACCACCGCTCCACCCTGCTGCCCAACGGCAAACTGCTGGTCACCGGCGGCGAAGCCCCCGGGCTGGCCTATTCGCTGGTGGAAGGCTACGACGTGGACTTCTCCACCTGGCAGGCCCAGGGGGAAACCACCAACCGCGTCGGCCATACCACCGTGCTCACCTCCAGCTGCGTGCTGCTGGCCATCGGCGGCTGGAACGGCTCCGAGTACCTCGACACCACGGAGATGATCTATTACAGCTATTCCCCGGACGGCGAGGGCTACCCCACGCAAACCCCGCGCCTCCCCGTAATTTCCACCGGTCCCGCCATCTTCGACCGCGGCGAGCGGGTCACGCTGCTCAGCGACACCTCCAGCTTCCACGGCATCACCGAAGCTTCAGGCGGCGGCGCCGGCTCGATGAATTCCTCTTTCCACAACCCGCGCATCTACCTGCAGCAGATCGACAACCCCAGCGGCTTCCTGACGGACATGACCACCCGGCTTTACACCACCTACGGCAGCCCCAACACCGACTGGGCCAAGACCGTCTCCTCCATCACTTTCATCTCCCCGCCGGGGGCGGGGGAAATGCCCTACGGCTGGTACCACGCGCGCATCGCGGCCAACGGCCAGTTCTCGGCCGGCCTGCCCATCCAGGTCTCCCTGCCCAGGCCCGACAAAACGCCCGGCATTCCCACCGGATCGGTACTGGGCATCAGTTCCATAAGCTGGAACTGGACCAACGGCACCGTTACCGGCAGCGCGGACGGCTATTCGCTTTACTCTTCCAGCAACAACGTTTTCATAACCACCGCGGCCTTCGTAATAGGGAATACCGCGTTCACGCAGGCCGGCCTGCAGCCTAATACCGCCGCCGCCATAAAAGTCAACGTCTACAACGTCGGCGGCAGCGGCCCGCTGGCGGAGTCCACCACCTATTACACCCTGGCCTCCACGCCCTCCGCGCTTACCGTAACCGAAGCCAGCTTTACCACGGCCAAGCTGACCTGGGGCAGCATCAATTCGCCCGGCACCATGTTCGAGGTGTCCATGTGCGCCGGCAGCAACTTTACCGACCCCATCCTCATCTCCACGCCGGTACCGTACTATCTCAGCCTGACCACCACTACCGTAGAAGTGGACCGGCTTTCCGCGGACGTGATGTATTATTTCCGCGTTACCGCCAAGAACGGGGCCGGCATCAGCACGCAATTCTCCAACGTGGTCTCCACCCTGACCGTCTCGTCCATCGGCACCCTTACCGGCACCGCCCTCAGCAGCAGCAGCATCAGCTGGGGCTGGGTGGCCGCCACCGGGCTGGATATTTTCTACCAGGTCTACGACATCATGGGCGGCACCGTGACCCCGGTGTACCTGGGCTCCACCACCTACACCAACTACACCCAGAGCGGCCTGCTGACCAACTACCCCTATAAGGTGGCGGTACGCGCCGTCAAGATCAATCCCGTGGAAGTATACGGCCCCACCTCCTACTCCAGCGCGGTCTTTACGCTGGCGGTACCCCCGTCCGCGGACCCGGTGAACCCTTTCACCGAGATCAGCACCGGCAGCTTCACCGCCAACTGGGTCTCCAACGGCAATTCCACCTGGACCGTTTACGCGGTAGAGATCTCCAGCAGCGACGTCTACAGCAGCACGGGCACCAAGAACCTGCCCACCGTCGGCTACAGCAAGAATTTCCCCGGCCTGAAGGCCAGCCAGCGCTATTTCGTAAAAGTCTCCGCCACCAACGGCGACGGGATCACCACCGACTCCGTCCCGCTGGGCTCCAAATACACCTGGGCGCGCGTGCCGACCGACGTCAAGCCGGCCACCATAAGCATCTCGGGCGTCACCGTCACCTGGTCCCAGAACGAGAACTCGGGCGAGACCGCCTACGAGCTGCGCAAGACCACCGGCAGCTTCTTCGGCGTGGAGCTGTCCACGCCCATCCCTTTCGCGCTGCTCTATACCAGCTCCAGCCACACCATGAACGGCCTGCTGACCTCCACCACGTATTACTTCGACGTGACGGCCATGAACGGCGAGGGCGTGCTGTCGGCGCGCGTGCAGGCGGTGCCCGCGGCTTTCACCACCCCGGGGCCCATAGGCGCGCCGGCCGGCTCCATAGGCGGCACCAGCGACCCGTCCAAACTGGTGACCATCTCGGGCACGCTGCCCAATAACCGCCAGGTGACGCTGGCCGTCCCCGCGGGGTCTTTCGCCACCGCCACGTCCATAGCGATCTCTTCCTCCATCTCCAACGCCTGCAGCTACCAGGTAGGCTCCCCGTTAAGGCCGGTAGAGGTGGCGATCTTCAGCGAGAACAGCCTGCAGCCCCAGGAGCCGGTCACGCTGACCCTCTCCTACGATTCCGACGAATCGGCGATCATAAGCGCCAACAAGGCCAGGCTGGTCATCGCCCGCTACAACCCGGTGTCGGGGCAGTGCCTGCCGCTGGAAACCGTCATCAACGAGAATTCCAGCCCCCGCACGATCACCGCCACGCTCAACCACTTCAGCGTGTTCCAGCTCATGCTCAGGCCCGTCTCCACCACCCTCAGCGACGTGCTGGTCTATCCCAATCCTTTCTACACCAACCGCGGCAACGGTTTTGTCACCATCGCCAACCTGCCGGCCAGCGCCAAGCTGCGCATCTACACCCTCTCCGGCGATAAAGTCTGGGAGGGCACGGCCGCCACCACCGGCATCATAATCTGGCGCGGCGTCAACAAGGCCGGCCACCTGGTGGCCAGCGGCGTCTACCTGGCCGTCATCGATTCCAGCGCGGGCAAGAAAGTGCTGAAGCTGGCGGTGGAAAGATAATATGAAAAGGTCGACCCCCAGGATCAAATTTTTAACGGCAGCCGCCGCGGCCTGCCTGTGGGCCGGCTTGCCCCTGGGCGCCGGCGCCGCCGAGGATCCCCGCTATTTTTCCGCGGACGCCGTAGGCACCACCACGGCCGACTTCCTGAATTTGCCGGTCGGCGCCAGGGCCGCCGCCATGGGCGGGGCCTTCAGCGCAATCAGCGACGACGCCTCCGCCATCTACTGGAACCCCGCCGGGTTGGTGCAGATCCCCAAGCTTTCGGCCGTCTTCATGCGGGCGCAGTACCTGGAAGAGATCAGCTACCAGTACGCCGCCTACGCCCACCGCCTCTCCTACGACTCGGTGCTGGCCGCCTCGGTCCTGATGACGGACATCGGCTCCATCAAGCGCACCGACATCTCCGGCAACACGCTGGGCAGCTTCACGCCGCGCGACCAGGTAGTCACCCTGTCCTACAGCAAAGCCATCCTGGAGTTCTCGGACAAGGACATCGACGTCTCCATGGGCGTTTCCGTCAAGTACATCAAGTCGCAGATCGTGGGCTCGGCGCAGAGCTACGCCGGGGACATCGGCGTGATGACCTATAATTTTTCGGACATCCCCTACCGGCTGGCCGTCACCGCCACCAATATGGGCGGCGGCATGAAATACGACACCGAGTCCAACCCGCTGCCGCTCACGCTCAAGCTGGGCGGGGCCATCAACCCTTTCCGCAACATGCTTTTCGCCGCCGACGTGGTCTTTCCCAAGCAGAACAAGCCCAACGTGCTGATCGGCGCGGAACTGGCCACCGCCCCCAACGAGCTCACCCGCCTTTGCCTGCGCGGCGGCTTCAACACCCAGCAGATGGGCGACGGCCTCGGCGGCGTGTCCATGGGCGTGGGCGCCACGCTGCACTTCTTCTCCCTGGACTACGCTTTCGTACCCATGGGCGAACTGGGCTCCACCCACCGCATTTCGCTCACTTTCGACTTCCCTTTCCGCAGCCCCGTCTTCCAGCGCAGGGACCGCACCATCTTCACCAAAATGAAAGGCATCTCGTTTAAATAGCGGCGCGCCCCGTCCTGCGGCCGGTTTGACACCCCCCGGCAAATAATATAAATTGTTAGGCCGCCTTAACGTTGCGGCGAAGCGCGTTTTTGACCGGAAAAACTCACATGAAAGCTCTCGGACAACATCTCATCCTCGAACTCTACGGCTGCAGCGCCGCCGCCCTCTCGTCGGTCTCCAAGGTCCAGGACGCCATGCTGAAAGCGGCCACCGCGGCCGACGCCACCATCATCGACTCGATCTTCCACCACTTCAAGCCCTACGGCGTTTCCGGCGTGGTGGTCATAGCGGAGTCCCATTTCGCCATCCATACCTGGCCGGAGCACCGCTACGCCTCGGTGGACCTGTTCACCTGCGGCGACAAGACCAGGCCCTGGCGGGCGTTCACGGCGGTGAAGAAAAGCTTTAAAGCCACCCATTTCAGCGTTATGAAGGTGGAAAGGGGCCTGCTGCCTAAATGAAGAAACCGGATTTCAAGTGGATCAAGAACTCCAGGAGCATCCTGCCCAAGGGCGAATGGTTCGTGGAGTTCTTCACGCCCGGCGAGCTGCACGCGCACCGCGCGCTGGAAGTCCTGGAGAACTCCGCCACGGCCTTCCAGGAAGCCACCCTGATAAAGACCCACACCTTCGGCAAAGTGCTGGTGATAGACGGGGAAACCCAGTCCAGCCAGTACGACGAGGCTTTCTATCACGAATCCCTGGTGTACCCGGCTTTGCTGGCCCACCCGCGCCCGCGCCGGGCCCTGATCCTGGGCGGGGGGGAAGGCTCTACCGCCCGCAACATCCTTAACGACCGCGGCATGGAACAGGTGGTGATGGCCGATATCGACTATAACATCCTGCGTTTCGCGCGGCGCCACCTGCACGAATGGCACCGCGGGGCCTTCGAGGACCCGCGCCTGCGCCTGCTGGCGCAGGACGCGAAGAAGTTCGTGGAGCGCACGGCCTCCCGGTTCGACCTGATCTACTCCGACCTGCCCAGCCCCATAGAAGGCGGGCCGGCGTTCGGCCTTTACACCGTGGAGTTCTACCGGCGCATGAAGCGTATCCTCGCCCCGGGCGGCGTCTTCACCATCCAGGCGGGGCCGGGCACGCCGCTGCAGTTCGAACTGCACCCGGCCGTGGCCCATACCCTCAGGAAGGTTTTCAAATTCGTCGGCAGCTATACCGCTTTCATCCCGTCTTTCGACATGCCCTGGACTTTCCTCTACTGCACGGATTCTCCCGCCCTGGCGCCCGCCCGCCTCAACGCCGCCGCCCTCGACCGGGCCGCCCGCGCCAGGCTCAAGCGCCCGCTGACGTACTCCGACGGGCTGACGATAACCGGGGCCTTCGTTCTGCCCAAATACTACCGGGACAGGATCAAGGCCTCGCGCGCCGTAATCACCGAGGCGCGCCCAATGTTTTTCAGCACTTCCCGTCACTGACACGGAAATATAACGGAGCCGAACATGAAAAAAACAAAAAAAGCAGTAAAGAAGAGCCCCGCCAAGGCCGCGGTGAAAAGCAAGCCCAAGGCCCGCGCCGCCGCGCCGGCTAAAAAGGTTCAGCCCGCCTCGGGGCCGCTCACGAAAGCCGAGCTGGCGGAAATAGCCGCCAACCTGGCCACCATGAAAATCGACATCTCCAAGAACGTCGAGGACAAGAAGAACCTGGACCTCCTGGAGCCGGAAGTGGGGGATTCCATAGACCAGGCCACGCAGAGCCTCGACAAGGAGATCCTGTTCGAGCTTTCGGACAACGAGCGCAAGATGCTGCGCGACATAGAGGCGGCGCTGCGCAAAATGGAGAAAGGCACCTACGGCCTTTGCGAGCACTGCAAGAACATTATAGAGAAGAAGCGCATAAAGGCGCTGCCCTCGGCGCGCTACTGCATGGGCTGCCAGAGCGGCTCGGAGCGCAACCGCGGAGAGCAGTAAAAACAGACGGCTGACCGCAATAAAAAGCCCCGCGTTAAGCGCGGGGCTTTTTCATTTACGGCGCGATTCGCTTCAGGGCACGGACGGCGCCGCCTTCCGGGAAACCACTTCCACCTCGGTCTTGCGCCAGTTCCTGGCCTTGGCCGTGATCACGTACTTCCTGCCGTTGGAGGCGATCGCCAGCGTGCCGGGCTCGAGCGTCTTGAAAAGTTCCGCGCGCACGGCGTTGACGTTGCCGGTCATGTCGGCCAGGGTCTTCAGGTCGTTGGTATAATGGCCTTCCCGCCTCATGTAGATCTCCTCCAGCTTGGCCAGCTTGGAGATGGTGCGGTGGGCCGCGATGATCTGGGTTTTCTCGGCGGGGGAGATCTTCAGCACGGTCTGGTTCAGCCACGACCCGATAAAGATGGCCATCAGGCCCCACGAGAGCGCCAGCACCAGCCCGCTGGCCAGGTCCCCGCGCTCGCGCAGGCTTATCACGCGGCTGCCCGCCACGTAGTCGTGCAGGGCGCGCTTTTCGGGAGTGACCAGCGCCATGAAATACCCCAGGTTCAAAGTGGCCGAGCTCAGGAAATAGGACAGCGACCTGAAGAAAGCGCGGCCGACGGACAGGTCCCCGCCGTCCTTGGCCCTGACCCGGATGTTCATGATCAGCTTGCCCACGGTGGCCCGGCCGCCGCTGGACAGGATAGTTTCATACGCCAGGTAGGCGCCTATCCAGAGCAGTTTCCATTTCCACTCGTTGGCGGAGGTGTAGGAAATAACGCCGCCTTTGACCATGGCGTTGAAGGACAGGTAGGTGCCCGCCACGAAGGGGAAGGCGTCTATGACGTAGGCCAGGAAGCGCTCGTTAAAGCCGGCCGGGGCCGGCCCTTCGGGGGTGAAGTCGGCCGGAAAAGGGTCCGCGCCGCCGGAGGGGTCCGCCTGGGGGGTGAAATTAAAGTTTTCGTTTTCCATAATCGCCGCCTCTCCGGGAAAATGTTCGCCGCCCCCTAATTATATAAACATTATCGGGCCATTTGAATACCCCGCTGAAATTAAATAAGATATAGGTAAATGTGCAGAATAACCGCGGCTATTTCTCCTGAACCGGTTTCCACCCGGGACCTCCTGTGCGGAGGCCCCAGGTCCCTGCTGGCCCAGGCCGGCGCCGTACCCGGCCGCTTCCAGGACGACGGCTGGGGGATAGCCCGTTTCGTGCCGAAGGGGATCCTGTCCTATAAAAGCCCCGGCCCGGCCCGGCTGGAAAAAAAAGAGTTCGAAAAAGCGGCCGCCGGAACGTCCCGCGTCACCCTGGCCCACCTGCGCGAGGCCTCCAACCCCGGCAAGCTCCCGAAGTCCCGCCTGGTCGGCCTGGCCAACACCCAGCCTTTCTACGGCGAGGGGCTGGCCTTCGCGCACAACGGCACGCTGTTCATAAAAGACGAGGTCCGCTCCCTGCTGGGCAAGTACGCCGCCCGCGTAAAGGGCGTCAACGATTCCGAAGTGCTGTTCTGGCAGGTGGTCAAGATGCTGGACGCCTACGGGTCCCTGGACGCCGCGCTCGAGATGGCGCTGGACGAGATCCGCACCATCTGGATCTCGGTCAAGGACAAGTACCCCGGGCTGGACGGCCCTTACCGCGGCCTGAACATGTTCCTGGCCTCCAAAGATTCCCTGGCGGTGCTCTGTCATTCGCCTCTTAAGAAGAAAAGCGCGCTGCTGACCCCGGGCTGGGACTTCGGCCGCATAGCCTGGCGCCGGGAAAAAGACCGCGTCGTTTTTTCCAGCGAGCCCGCCGACGGCCTGCCCGGCTGGAAAAAGATGAAAGACCCGGAAGTCGCCTCCGCGACGGTGCGCGGCGGCAAAATTACGCTCTCATTCAGGGGGATCCGCTTATGAAATGGTTTTTGATGCTTTTGATCTTCGTCTCCGGGGTCTACTACCTCGTCAACCAGCACAAGCGCGAAGCCGCCCGCAAGGAAATGGTGCAGCTGGCGAAAAAGGACCAGCTCAAGACGCTGGAAGAGGTCCCGCTGCCGGCCAAGAGCGAAAGGGTCTACATGATGAAATTTTCGCTGCAGACGATCAAGACGCTGCGCGCCCTGACCGAGGACTCCAACGAGAAGGTCCGCTTCGCCGCCGCCGAGCTGCTCTGGCAGCTGCAGGACGAGAGCGCCCCGGCCGTGATCAAGAACATGTTCGAGAACGAGACCGAGGCGTCGGTCAAGAAGAGCCTTATCATGATGCTCTCCAAGGACAAGAGCAAGCTGAGCCTGTCCCTGCTCACCGAAGTCCTCAAGGACTACGACCGGGAAACCCGCCTGGCGGCCGTGGAGGCCATCGGCAATTTTTCGAATAAAGAGGGCATTATCGCCCTCAACAGGGCGCTGCAGGATTACGACGAGGAAGTGCGCCTGAAATCGCTGGAGGCGGTCAACCGCATCCGCCGCGACATAGAAGCGCATAAAGAGCAGCAGCTCCGCGAGATCGAGAGCAAGCCGCTCTTCCGCATAGAATAAAAAAATACCGCAGGCCCGCGCCCTGAAAACTTTCAGACTAAACTCCGCAAGATAGGGAAAAGACATGGACTCGGAAATCTCTAAACTGAACCATAAAATTCAGCAGGACGCCCTTTTCATCCAGGACCTCCGCAAGGAAATGGCGAAAGTGGTGGTGGGCCAGGAGGACCTGATCAACGGGCTGCTCGTCGGGCTTATCGCCAACGGGCACGTGCTGGTGGAAGGCGTGCCGGGCCTGGCCAAGACCCTGACGGTAAAGACGCTGGCCGCGGCCATCTCCGCCTCCTTCCAGCGCATCCAGTTCACGCCGGACCTGCTGCCCGCCGACATCGTGGGCACGCTGGTCTTCAACCCCAAGGAGAACACCTTCGCCGTGCGCAAGGGGCCCATCTTCGCCAACATCATCCTCGCCGACGAGATCAACCGCGCCCCGGCCAAGGTGCAGAGCGCCCTGCTGGAAGGCATGCAGGAGCGCCAGGTGACCATCTCGGACTCCACCTACAAGCTGCCGGAGCTGTTCATGGTGCTGGCCACCCAGAACCCGATAGAGCAGGAAGGCACCTACCCGCTGCCGGAAGCGCAGGTGGACCGCTTCATGCTCAAGGTGAACATCACCTACCCGACCAAGCTGGAGGAAGGCCGCGTGCTGGAACTGATGGCGCGCCAGACCCTGCCGGCGGCCGGCAAGGCGGTCAGCGCCGAGCAGGTGCTGAAAGCCCGCCAGACCGCCGACCTGATCTACGTGGACGACAAGATAAAGAATTACGTGCTGGACCTGGTGATAGCCACGCGCGAGCCCGAAAAGCACGGCCTGGAAAAGATCAAGCCCTGGATCAACTACGGCGCCAGCCCGCGCGCCAGCATCTACATGATCCAGGCCGCCAAGGCCTACGCGTTCATAAACGGCCGCGGCTACGTCACCCCCGAAGACATCAAGGCCGTGGGCTTCGACATCATGCGCCACCGCGTGCTGCTGACTTACGAGGCGGAAGCGGAGAACATCGGCTCCGAAGACATCATCAAGAGCATCTTCGAAGCCGTGGAAGTGCCGTAAAGTTCAGGAGTTCCGCGCCCCAAAACCGCGCCCTATGAACACAGCTGAAATACTCAAGAAGGTCCGGCAGATAGAGATCAAGACCGGGCGCCTGGTCAGCGAGACCTTCGCCGGCCAGTACCAGAGCGTGTTCAAGGGCCGCGGCATAGAATTTTCCGAAGTGCGCGAGTACGTGCCCGGCGACGACATCCGCTCGATCGACTGGAACGTGACCGCCCGCGCGAACAAGCCTTTCGTCAAGCAGTTCGTCGAGGAGCGCGAGCTGACGCTGATGATTCTCTGCGACGTCTCCGCGTCGCAGGCCTTCGGCTCCGGGGAAAAACCCAAGAGCGAGGCCGCCGCGGAACTGGCGGCCATGTTCGCCTTCTCCGCCCTGAAGAACAGCGACAAGAGCGGCCTGCTGCTGTTCTCGGACAAGACGGAGCTGTACATCCCGCCCAGGAAGGGCAAGAACCACAGCCTGCGCATCATCCGCGAACTGCTGGCCTATACGCCCAAGAGCCGCGGCACCGACCTGGCCCTGGCGCTGAGGACGGCCAACCGCGTGATGAAGCGCCGCGGCATAATAATCCTGATCTCCGATTTCAACGCCCCGGACTACGCCAAAGAAGCGCGCCTTACCGCCCGCCGCCACGACCTGATCCCCGTAGTGATCACCGACCGCTTCGAAAAAGCCCTGCCGGAGGCCCGCGCCCTGCTGGTCTCCGAGCCCCTGGAAGGCGGCCCCGCCTTTACCGCGGACCTTTCCAGCCCGGCGTTCAGGGAGGAGTACCGGGCCGCGGCGGCCGCCCGGCGCGCGGCGCTGGAGGACCTGCTGCGCTCCGCCGGCGCCGACTGGATCGACGTCGACCCCGCGCTGCCCGTGTACGGCCCCGTGGTAAAATTTTTCCGGCAGCGCAGGAAGATCTTCCGCGGCTTATGAGCAAAACTTCTTTCCTCCTCCTGGCCGCGCTGGTCCTGGCCCCGCTTTACGCGGGGGCGGGGGAAACCGTTTCTTTCAAGATCACCCCGCCGGCGGCCAAGCCGCGCCTGGCGGAAGTGTTCAAGCTTAAAGTGGAAACCACTTTCCCGGAGAAGTACTCCGTGCGCCCCGACACGGCCTCGCTGGAGGGCCAGGATTTCGGGCTGCTTTCTTTTAAAAGCTCCGGCGGCGCCGCGGCCGGCGGGGTAAAGACCGAAACGTTCGAACTCAGGGTGCAGGCTTTCACCCTGGGCGTAAGCACCTTCCCCGAGCTTTCCTGGACGCTGTACGGCGCGGGGGGGCCCGGCGCCGCGGCCAAAAGCCCGTCGTTCGTGCTGGAAATACTGCCGGCTTTTGAAAGCAAGCAGGACGAAGATATCCGCGACATCTACCCGCCTTTCCGCTACCTCCCCTGGCTCTGGCTGCTGGCCGCCGCGCTGGCCGCCGGGGCCGCGCTGCTGCTTTACCGCCGCTTCCGGCCCCGCTCCGGGCTGACCGCGGCCCGGCTGTGGACCGATCCCCGGACGCCCTACCAGCGCGCCAAAGACCGCCTGGGGGGGGTGGGCAAGTCCGGTCTGGCCGCGGCGGGCAGGCTGAAGGAGTATTATATCGGCCTGGCCTCCGTACTGCGCTTTTACCTGGCCGAGGAATTTTCCATAAACGCCGAACTGATGACCACTTCGGACCTGGCGCGGGAACTGAAAAAAACGGGGGCCGACCTCAAGACCACCCTGAAAGCCAGGGAATTTTTGCAGAAAGCCGACCTGGTGAAGTTCGCCAGGCTGCAGCCGGAGGACGCCGCGGCCGACGCGGCCGCGCTGGAAACCCTGCTGGCGGACTTTAACGCCGCCGCCGAAGCGGCCAGGACCGCGGCGGCCGCCGCCCTGGCGGAGAAAAAACTGCCATGATGGAATTCAAACAGCCCCTGCTCCTGCTGCTGCTGCCGCTCCTGGGCGTGCTGGCGGGGCTGGCGCGGGCGCAGAAAGGCCGCCGCTTCAACGCCGCGCCGGTACCCTCCGGCCTGCCGCCCAGGCAGACCCTGCGCTCCAGGCTCTTCGGTTTTGTCCCGTTCTGGACCAGGGTGCTGGCCTGCGCCCTGCTGATCCTGGCGCTGGCGCGCCCCCAGCAGGCCGCCCGCGGCGAGGTCCCGCCCGCCGAGGGCATAGACATAATGCTGACCCTGGACACCTCCGGCAGCATGGCCGCCGAGGACTTCCACCCCTTCACCCGGCTGGAAGCCGCCAAGGCTGCCGCCGCTAATTTCGTGAACAAGCGCCAGCACGACCGCATCGGCGTAACCGTCTTCGGCGGCAACGCCCTGCTTACCTGCCCCCTCACGCTGGACTACCAGTCGGTGCTGGAACTGCTGGACTCCGCCTACCTGAACATGAGCAAGGCGGACGGCACCGCCATCGGCGACGCCATCATCACCGCCGTCAACCACCTGAAGGAGAGCAAGGCCAAGAGCAAGGTGATCGTGCTGCTGACCGACGGCCGCTCCAACGTGGGCCTGGTGACCGACCTGCCGCTGGCCGCCAGGACGGCGGCCGCGTACGACATAAAGATCTACACCATCGGCACGGCCGGCAAAGGGAAAGCCAAGGTCAGCACCGGCGACCCGATGCAGCCCATAGGGTATATCGAAGACGACCTGGACGAGCCGACGCTGCGCGAAATAGCCGCCCTCAGCGGCGGGGAATTCTACCGCGCCAAGAATTACGCGGAGCTTGAAAAGATCTATTCGAGGATCGACGCGCTGGAAAGAACCAAGTTCGAGGCGAAGAGCTACACCAGCTACACCGACCTCTACCTTTATTTCCTGGCGCCCGCGCTGGCGCTGCTGGCCGGGCTGTACCTGCTGGAAAGAACGTATTTCAGGACGATACCGTAAGTAAAAGACTATGGACCTGTTCAGATATCCTTCGGTTCTCGCCTGGGCCTGCTTCGCGCTGGCGGGGCTGGTCTTTTTCCGCTACAAGGCCGAGCTAAGCCGCCTGGAGGCGGCCCGCCTGCTGCTGGGCCCCTCTTTCGAGCGGCTCGTCCTGGGGCCGGCCTCCGCCCGCAGGCGCCTGCGCGGGCTCCTTTACCTCTGCGCCCTGGGGCTGGCGGCGGCCGCCGCGGCCGGGCCGCAGTGGGGCGTGGAACTGACCCCGGTGACCGACCTGAAAGGCAATATCGTGATAGCGGTGGACACCTCGCTGTCCATGGCGGCGCGCGACATCAAGCCCAGCCGCCTGGAGAACGCGCGCCTGCTGCTGGGCGCCATCGCCGAAAAATTCGCGGGGTACAGGATAGGCGTGGTGGCCTTCGCCGGCGAGGGCTACGTGCAGTGCCCGCTTACCACCGACCAGGACGCCATAACCTATTTCGCCTCGGCGCTGACGCCGGGCATGCTGCCGGGGCAGGGCACGGACTTCTCCGAGGCCATCGGCACTACCCTCAACATGCTGTCGCGCTACGGCGGGCAGAAAGTGATGGTGCTCATCACCGACGGGGAAGACCACTCCTCGGTGCTGAACACCGCGCTGGAGGAAGCGGCGAAGCAGAACCTGAAGATCTTCACCATCGGCATCGGCACCCCGGACGGGGAACTGATCCCCATGAACGATTCCGCCGGCAACACCCTCGAATACAAGAAGGACTCCTCCGGCAAGACCGTGGTAAGCCGCCTGGGGGAGACCGAGCTGATGAAGATCGCCAGCCGCACCGGCGCGGCCTACCTGCGCTATTCCGGCCCCGACACCGCGGCGGAAGAAGTGCGCAAGGCGGTAAGCGCGCTGGACCTGGAAAAAAGCAAAGGCAAGGGCGGCTCCAATTTCAAGAACCGCTACCAGTGGCCGCTGGCTTTGGCCCTGCTCCTGCTTTTGATAGAATTAACCCTGATGGAGAAGGGCTTTAAACTTGAATTCTCCTGGCTCAGGAAAGCCGCCGCAGGCGCGCCCAAAGGCGCGGCGGCCGTAACGGCGGCCCTGCTGCTCTCGCTGCCGGCGGGCCTGGCCGCCGACGAGGGCGGCGCGCTGGCGCGGAAAGGCAATTCCGCCTATAACAAGCAGGACTGGCCCAAAGCTTTCGAGTACTATTCCCGGGCCCTGGAAAAGAACCCCGCCGACAAGCGCCTGGACTTCAACACCGGCGACGCTTTTTACCGGCTGGAGGACTACGCGAAGGCGGGGGAATTCTTCGGGCAGGCCGCGGCCTCGCCGAAGATCGCCGCGAAGGCCCATTACAACCGGGGCAACGCGCTTTACCGGGCCGGCGACCTGCCCGGGGCCATAGCCGGCTACCGCGCGGCCCTCGCCCTGGACCCGAAGGACGAGAACGCCAGGTTCAACCTGCAGAAAGCGCTGGAGCAGAAAAAAAAGAACTCCTGCAAGGACCCCAAGGACGACAAGAAAGACCAGGAGAAAAAAGACCAGGACAAGAAGGACCAGGAGAAAAAGCCGTCCGACAAGAAAGACGACAAGCAGCAGCAGGAGCAGGAAAAGAAAAAAGAGCAGGAACGCAAGAAAGCCGAAGCCAAAGAAAAAAGCCGGCAGATACTTGAAATGATGAAAGAAAAAGAAAAAGCCGAGGCCCGCGACCCGCAAGCCGCCCAGCGCGCCCTGCGCCAGGCCGGCAAGCCGCCGCCGGTCCCCAGGATGGAGGACTGGTGAAAACGCTTACCCCGCTGCTCGCCGCCGCCCTGCTGGCGCTGGCCGTCCCGGCCGGCGCGGCCCTGGCCGTTACCGCCGAGGTGGACAGGAACACCGTGGAGATCAGCGGCAACCTCTACCTGACGGTCACCGTCTCCGGGGATTCGCACAACATGCCGGAGCCCAAGCTCCCCAACATGCAGAATTTCAACGTTTACGATTCCGGCCGCAGCCAGAGCATCTCCATCATCAACGGCCGGATCACCTCCTCGGTCTCTTTCACCTATATCCTTACGCCGCGCTTCCTGGGCATACAGCGCATCCCGGCCATCACCGTCTTCAACGGCAAAGAAAAGGCCATCGCCCCGGAGATCCAGGTGACCGTTACCAAACCCGCCCAGCCCTCGCAGCAGGCGGCGCCGCAGCCCGCCGCGCCGCAGCGCCAGCCGCGCCGGCCGGCCGGCAGGCCCGCCGCCCAGGGCGGGGAACCTATCTTCATCAAGGCCGAGCCCGACAAAAGGTCCGCCTACCCCGGGGAGCAGATCAACCTCAGCATAAAGTTCTACACCTCCGTGCCGCTCAGTTCCAACCCCCGCTACGTGCCGCCGTCGTTCAAGAACCTCATCGCCGAGGACCTGCCGCCGGTGCGCAACGGGGAGACCGACATCGGCGGCGTGCGCTACGCCTACAGCGAGATCAAGACCGCCATCTTCGCCCTGACCGCGGGCCCGGCCGAGATCCAGCCGCTTACCGTCATAGCCCAGATCCCCTCCAAGGCGGCGGTGGACCCGTTCGACCCGAATTTCTTCCAGAACATGCTGGCCATGAGCGGGGCGCAGGGCGAAAGCCGGGAGTTCACCACCGAAACCATACGCCTGGACATAAAGCCGCTGCCCGCCGGCGCCCCTGCAGACTTTGCCGGCGCCGTCGGGAATTATTCCATAACCGCCTCCGCCGACCGCACCGAGGCCAGGACGGGCGAAGCCGTGAATTTCTCGGTAACCGTGGCCGGCAGCGGCAACCTGAAGGCCGTCACCGCACCCAAGCTGCCGGAGCTGCCCGACTTCAAGGTTTTCGACACGATGAGCTCCCTCGACGTCCGCAAAGAAGGGGACGTGATAAGCGGCAAGAAGACCTTTACCTATATCCTGGTGCCGCGCACCGAAGGCCGCAAAACTTTGCCGGCGGTGAGGTTCTCCTTCTTTGACCCCCGCGCCGGGGCTTACAAAGAGACGCGCACCGAGCCCGTGGCGATGCTGGTGGAGAAAGGCGCCGAAGGCGCGAAAAGCGTCTATTTCAGCCCGACGCCCGCGCAGGGGGCGGTAACCGCCTCGGGCGCCGACATCCGCTACGTCAGCGAGCGCTCCGGCGCGGCCACGCTGCCCCACCTGGCCGCCAAGGTCATGGCCCTGCCGCCCTGGACCCACGCCCTGCCCGCGGCCCTGCTGGCGCTGTGCTTCTGGCTGGCCAGCTTCAACCGCTTCAAATCCGCCAACCCGCTGCTCTTCCGGTTCCGCCGGGCCCGCAGCGAAGCCTCCCGCGACATAGAAGAAGCCGAAACCCTGATAAAAGCGGGCAAGCCCAACGAGGCGGTCTCCGTGCTCTACGACTCTTTCATGAACTATCTTTCGGATAAGTGCGGGGTCAAGGTAAGCGCGCTGACCATGAAGAAAGCCGCCGGCCTGATAAAGGAGCGCTTCCCGGCCACGGGCGAACGCTCGCTGGAAGAGATCCGGGAACTCTGGACGGCCCTGGAACTGCGTCATTTCTCGCCGGAAGCCGCCGGGACCGAAGGCACTTCCGACCTGGCCAAGAAATATTCGCTGCTGCTGGAGATGCTGGAGAAGGAGCTGCGCAAATGACGGCTATGAAGTGGCTGCTTTTACTGCTGCTGGCCGCGGCGCCGGCGGCGGCCTACGACCGCAGCGAGCTCGCGGAATTCAACGACCTGTACAAGACCGGCCGCTACGAGGAGGCCCTGGAAGGCTACAAGAACGTGATAGCCCAGGAACCCGCCAACCCCTGGGCCCACTACAACGCCGGCAACGCCTTGTTCCGGCTGAACCGCCAGGGCCCCGCGGTGCTGAATTATTCCAGGGCTTTCCTGCTGGACCCGCGCTCTGCGGACATCAGGGCAAACCTGGACTTCGCGCTGCGCCAGACCGGCCAGTCGCTGGTGCCGGCCAACGTGCCCTCGGCGCTGCACTACCTTTACTATTTCCTTTCCGCCGCCGAGATAAAGACCGCGGCGCTGCTGCTGTTCTGGCTGGCCTGCCTGGCGGGGGCCGCGGGGTTCCTGCTGGACGGCAGCCGCGCGGGCCTGGCCGCGGGCAGGGCCGCGCTGACGGCGGCCGGCCTGCTGGTACTCTCCCTGGCCTGGCTGGGCGCCCGGCAGTCTTCCCCGTTCGCCTCGGCGGCCGTGGTCGTAAAGGCGGGCGGCACGCGCATGCTCAGCGGCCCCGGCGAGAACTTCAAGACCTACGCCGCCGCCCCGGAAGGCAGGCTGGTGCGCATCCTGGACGCGGCCGACGACAATTATTACGAGATAGGGCTGCCCAAGGAAGGCATAAAAGGCTGGGCGCTCAAAACGGAAATAGAGAGACTCTAAAGGAACCTATGAAAATCGCCATCGCCTCCGACCACGCGGGCTACCCGCTTAAAGCCGCGCTCGCCGCTTACCTGGAAACCCTGGGACACGAAGTGGCCGACCTGGGCACGAATTCCCCGGACGTCCCCGTCGATTATCCCGACTTCGCCGCCAAGGCCGCCCGGGAAGTGCTGGCCGGCCGCGCCCTGCGCGCCATCGTGGTCTGCGGCTCCGGCGTAGGCGCCTGCGTGGCCGCCAACAAGCTCAAAGGCATCCGCGCCGGCCTCTGCCACGATACCTACTCCGCCCACCAGGGCGTGGAGCACGACGACATGAACGTCCTCTGCCTGGGCGCCCGCATCATAGGCCCGGCCCCGGCCTTCGAAATAGCCGCGGCTTTCCTGGGCGCCAGCTTCTCCGGCGAGGACCGCCACAAGCGCCGCCTAAAAAAGATCGAGGACCTGGAGCGGGGGGCCTGATGCTGACTTCGGCCGACGTCCTGAAGACCGGCCAGAGCCTGTGGCTGGACAACCTGCGCAGGGACTTCCTGCTCGACGGCACGCTGTCGCGGCAGATCCGGGACCGGGCCATAACCGGCCTCACCTCCAACCCGTCTATCTTTGAAAAAGCCCTGGGCGCGCCGTTCTACGCGGAGCCCCTGCAAGCGCTGGCCGCCGGCCCCGCCTCCCCGGAGGAGATCTTCGAGGTGCTGGCCGTGGAGGACGTACAGCGCGCGGCCGACCTGCTTAGGCCGGTCCACGAAGCCTCCGGCGCTCTGGACGGCTACGTCAGCATGGAAGTGTCGCCCAAACTGGCGCAAGACGCCGCGCGCACCGAAGCCGAGGGCCTGCGCCTGGCGGAGCGCGTAGGCCGCCCCAACCTGATGATAAAAGTCCCCGCCACCAAAGAAGGCCTGAAGGCGGGGGAGAACCTGCTGAAAAAAGGCGTCAGCGTAAATTTCACCCTGATATTTTCCGTCGAGCGCTACCGCTCCGTCACCCAGGCCTATACCGCGGCCATGTCGTGGCGGGTGCGCAACGCCCTGCCCGTGGACGGGATGGCCTCCGTGGCCAGCTTCTTCGTAAGCCGCATAGACTCGGCGGTGGACAAGGAACTGGGAGCCCTCGCCGGCGGCAAGGAGCTGCTTGGCCGCGCCGCCGTGGCCAACTCGCTGCTGGCCTACCGGCTGTACCGCGAACTGTTCTACAACCCCGGCTTCAAAGCCGCCGGCATACCCCCGCAGCGCATCCTCTGGGCCTCTACCAGCGTGAAGAACCCGGAGTACCGGCCCTCGCTTTACATGGAAGAACTGGCGCTGGAAGGGTCGGTGAACACCGCCCCCGAAGACGCGCTGGAAGCGTATTTTGCCGACGGGCGCGTCAACCGGGAACCTTTGCAGGCCCGCTGCGCCGCGGCCGAGGCGCACCTGGCGCGCCTGGCCTCCCTGGGGCTGGACCTCAACGGGATCCTGGCCGGCCTGGAAGCGGACGGCATAGATAAATTCGCCAAGTCCTACGACGGACTGCTGGCGCGGATAGCGGGAATAAAAACCGGCCGCGCCGCCGCCGGGCAGGCGCCGGGCGCCCCGGGCGCGCTGCCGCAAGGCAACACCGCCGCCGCCTTCAAAAAGCTGGCCGCCCTGGACTACACCGCCCGCCTCTGGAAAAAAGACCCCGGCCTGTGGAAGGACGGCGAGGCCCATAAGAAACAGATCTCCGGCGCGCTGGGCTGGCTGGACCTGCCTTTCAGGATGCTGCCGAAGGCCAAAGAGCTGCTGGACTTCGCCGCCGGGATCCGCGAGGACGGCTTTACCCACGCCGTGCTGCTGGGCATGGGCGGGTCCAGCCTGGCCGCCGAAGTGCTGCGCAGCGTCTTCCAGGATTCCAAACACCCCAAGCTGTTCGTGCTGGACACCAGCGACCCCGCCTGGGTGCAGTACGTGCGCTCCCAGGTGGACCTCGAACACACCCTCTTCATCTACGCCAGCAAGTCCGGCGGCACCATAGAGCCGGCCAGCCTGTTCAAGTATTTCTGGGCCCAGCTCAAACAGGCCAAGGTCAAGAATCCCGGCACCAACTTCATCGCCATCACCGACGAGGGCACCAGCCTGGAGCAGCTGGCCAAAGAAAAGAAGTTCCGCGAGATCTTCACCGCCCCGGCGGACATCGGCGGGCGCTTTTCCGCGCTGTCCTGCTTCGGCCTGGTGCCGGCGGCGCTGTGCGGCGCCGACCTGAACCTGCTGCTGGAGCGGGCCATAAACGCCGCCAGCCTGTGCAAGCACGCCGAAATAGAAAAGAACCCCGGGGCGCTGCTGGGCGCGCTGCTGGCCGCTTTCGCGCTGGAAGGGCGCGACAAGCTGACGCTGGTGATGCCGGAGAAGTTCAAGAAGCTGGGCCTCTGGGTGGAGCAGCTGGTGGCGGAAAGCACCGGCAAGGAAGGCCGCGGGATAATCCCCGTCTGCCAGGAACCCCTGATGGAGCCGGACAAATACCAGGCCGACCGCTTTTTCGTGTATACCCGGATGGAAGGCGCCGTCTCCAGGTCCGACGAAGCCGCGCTGGCGGCCCTGAAAAAGGCCGGCCACCCGGTCTATACCATAAACGTCGGCGACCCTTACGACCTGGGCGCGGAGTTCTTCCGCTGGGAAGCCGCCGCCGCGGCCGCGGGCGCGCTGCTGGAGATCAACCCCTTCGACCAGCCGGACGTGCAGGACGCCAAGCGCCTGACGCTCAAAGCCCTGGCCGGGCCGGGGGGAAAAGGCAGGCAGCCGGCTCCGAAACCCGACTTTTCCTCGGAGCGCGTGGAGGTTTACGCCTCGCGCGCGCTTAAAACGGGAGCAAAGCCCATAACCGGCTACGACGACGTCTTCTGGTCCGTCTTCTCTTCGCTGGCGCAAAAGGAGTACATAGGGCTGCTGGCCTACCTGCCTGGCGAGCCCGGCGTGGCGCTGGGCCTCAAAAAGCTGCGGTCCACCCTGACGCGCTACACCTCGTCGGCCTGCACCCTGGCCTACGGGCCGCGCTACCTGCATTCCTCGGGCCAGCTGCACAAGGGCGGCCCCGACAACGCCTTCTTCATAATGTTGACCGCCCAGGCCAAAAAAGATATCATAATACCCGGGGAGAAATACACCTTTTGGCAGCTAGAAACAGCGCAGGCCCTGGGCGATTTTGAAGCCCTGGATTCAAAGAACAGACGTGTTTTAAGGCTGCATCTAAAACACCCCCTGGAGAAGTCGCTGGCTTATTTAAGCGAGCGCATAGCCAGGGTAGGCAAAACCGGGGACACCCCGGCACAAGCCCCACAAGCGGAGGAAAGCGAAATGCTTAAGTTAGCCGTGAAAAAGAACAACAAAACCAACCCTGTCAAACCCGCCACCAAGATCGTTGACACCAACGAATACGTGGTCGTGGATCACCCGAAAAACCTGGAGAACATCACCTCCCGGCATTATTCGGTGCGCATCGGCGCCAGCGACTGCACCGGCATGGACATTTCCATCAACGACCAGCCCTGGCAGCCCTGCAGGCACGCGGTCGGCTACTGGTGGTTCGACTGGAACAATTTCCAGCCCGGCACCCACCAGCTGGTGGCCCGCATGCACACGCGCAAAGGCGAATACCTTATTTCCAAGCGCCGCCGCTGCAAAGTAGCGTAACAGCCCTAAGGGCAGAGAACAGCCGTCTTTTTTTGGAGCTCAGTCGGGGCCCCGTTAAAGGCGGTTGTTTATTTGCCGCCGTTCTACCGAGGAGAAACCATGCCGAAAATCAACCGCTGCCCCAGGACCAGGATCCTCGCCACGCTGGGCCCGGCCAGCTCTTCGCCCGCCGTGCTGCGCAAGCTTTACACCGCCGGCCTGGACGCCGTGCGGCTGAACTTCTCGCACGGCACCCGGGAGGAGCACGCCGCCCGCATAACCCTGGTGCGGCTGCTCAACCGCAAACTCCGGCGGCGCGTGACCATCCTGCAGGACCTCAAAGGCAACCGCATCCGCATAGGCCGCCTGAAGGCCCCGCTGGAGCTTAAAAAAAAGCAGCGCGTAATCCTGGCGCAGCCCGGCGCCGCCGCCCGGCCCGGGGAGATCCCTTTCGACTACCGCGGTTCCCTCAAGGTCATAAAGAAAGGCCAGTTCATCTATATCGACGACGGCAGCATCACCCTGGAGGTTAAAGCCGTGGGCCGCGGCTCCCTGACCTGCGAGGTAACGGCGGGGGGGACCCTGAAAGAGCGCAAAGGCGTCAATATCCCGCTGGCCCACCTGGATTTCCCGCCGCTCTCCGTAGAGGACAAGGCGGACATAGAGTTCGGCGTGGCCCACAAGCTGGACTTCATAGCCCAGTCCTTCGTGCGCTGCGCTGAGGACGTAGCAGCCGTAGCGCGCCTGGTCAAACCCCGCCACCCCGCCTGCAGGATCATCGCCAAGATAGAAGCCCGGGAAGCGTTGGAGAACCTGGAAGAGATCGTGGCCGCCGCCGACGGCGTGATGGTGGCGCGCGGCGACCTGGGCGTAATGTTCCCGCTGTGGGAAGTGCCCGTACTGCAGAAACGGATAATCAAGCTGTGCAACCGCCTGGGCAAGCCGGTCATCACCGCCACGCAGATGCTGGAGACCATGACCGCCAACCCCCTGCCTACCCGCGCCGAGGTTTCCGACGTGGCCAACGCCGTGCTGGACGGCACCGACTACGTCATGCTGTCGGGCGAGACCGCCGCCGGCAAATACCCGGCAGAGACCGTGCGCATGATGAACCAGGTAGTTAAGTACACCGAAGCCAATTCCTAGAACGCGGTTTTTCGCCGCAGACCGAAAGGCCCATGAGATAAGGGGTCTTTAGTACCTATTGCGCCGCGCGCAACGCGGGTATAATTATAAGACGTGAAAACCAAAGCTTGCCGTACAGCAGGGAGAACCACCATATGAAATACCCCGTAAAAGGTCTGCTAACCTATTTCTGCGGCCTTATCCTTTTAGCCGGCCAGGTCTCGGCCGCCTCCATCGACGAACTGGAAGCGCTGTCGGCCGCCGCGCCCGGCGAATACGGCAGGGTTTTCGACAAGAATTTGGCTTCCGCCACTACCGGCGCCGCCGCAGGCCTTACCCAGCGGCAGCTCAAGCAGCTGATGCTGCAGGACCTGGACTCGGTAAGGAACATGATAGCCGCCCGCTACGCGCCGGCCGGCTGGAAACAGGAACAGTTCGGCTGGGACCTGGACGCCGAGATCCAAAAAGCCAAGGACCAGGTGAACGCTTCCGACTCTTTCGGCGTAAAAGACTACCAGCAGACGCTGAAGACGCTGTTGAATTCCATGCGGGACTACCACGTTTCCGTCTCGTTCTATTCCACCGAATACTCCGCCCTGCCCATCGGCGTGATAGAGGCCGGCGGCCGGTATTTCATTTCCTCCATAGGCCGCAAGACCCTGCCGGAAAGCGTCTTCCCTTTCAAGATCGGCGACGAACTGACCTCTTTCGACGGCAAGCCCGTGGCCGAGGCGGTAGCGGAGCTTAAGAAGAAAGCCGGCATGGACAACGTGGCGCATACCGACGAAGCCATGGCGCTGATGATGTCTTTGACCTTCCGCGGCGGCATGCTGGGGGATACCGTGCCCCAGGGCCCGGTGGTCATCGGCATAAAGCCCGCCGGGGCCGCGGAATCCGTCCCCTTCCAGCTGAACTGGATCCACGCGCCCGAGCAGATAGCCCCGCAGCCCTTCGTTACCAAGCGCATGGGCCCCAAGCTCCCCATGTCCTGGCTGGGCATGATGCTGCTGCAGACCCCTTACGCCGCCGCCGGCGCGCAGGCTTCCTACGCCCTGGGCCACAAGGACGGGTTCCTGCCCGACTTCGGCGAGAAGACCTGGGAAGCCCCGGCCGACAACGCTTTCAGGGCTTACGTATATAAGTCGCCGGCCAGCGGCAGAAGCGTGGGCTTTGTGCGCATTCCCACCTACCTCGTCGACAACCCGTCCAAGCTGGTAAAGGACTTCGCCGCCCTGATCCCCGAATTCAACAGCCGCGCCGACGCGCTGGTCATAGACCAGACCAACAACCCCGGCGGCATAGTGTTCTACCTGTACGCGCTGGCCTCCATGCTGACCGACGCCCCGCTTACCCTGCCCAGGCATTACATCTCGCTGACGCAGGCCGACATAGCCGAATCGGTGGACTTCATAAAAGAAACGGCCGGGGCCAAGACCGACGCGGACGCCAAAGAACTGCTGGGCCCCGACCTCGCCGGCTGCCCCGTGAACCTGGAACTCCTGAACAACTGGATAGCTTTCCACACCGAGGTCATAAAGCAGTGGAGCTCCGGCAAAACCATTACCAGCCCGCTGCCGGTGTTCGGCATGGCCGCCGTTAAGCCCGACGCGGCCGTGCGGTACGTCAAGCCCATCATGATCCTGACCAACCCGCTGGACTTCTCCGGGGGGGACTTCTTCCCGGCCATCATGCAGGACAACAAGCGCGCCGTAGTGTTCGGCGAGCGCACCGCCGGGGCCGGCGGCGTGGTAAAGGATTACAAACGCGAGAACAACCTGCTGGGCGTGGAGGCTATAAAGCTTACGGCCACCATCGCCGAGCGGCCCAACGGCCAGCCCATAGAGAACCTGGGTGTAACGCCCGACATCCCTTACGTAGTGACACCCGCCGACGTGCAGGGCGGCTACGCGCCCTACCTTAAAGCGGTGGACGCGGCCGTAGCGGGGCTGCTGAGATGATAAAAAAGAACCTGCTGACGCTGACCGCGGCCCTGTCCCTTACCCCCGGCGCTTTCGCCCTGGACGGCGCTTCCGTTTTCGGCAGGTCGCCTGACCTGGCCGCTTTCGCCCAAAGCCGGGAATTGCCGGCCGTCATCCCCGTACCGGCCGCCCCCGAGCAGGCCGCCCCCGGCTTCTGCATCTTTAACGGGCAGAGCGGCGCCGCCGCCGATCAAGCCGCCTTTGCCGCCGCGGTCGCCGGCAGCGACCTGGTCTGCGTCGGGGAAAGCCACGACCAGGCCAACGACCACCTGGCCCAGCTGGCAGCGCTTAAAGCCCTTTACGCCGCCCGCGGACAGAAAGTGGGCGTCGGCTTCGAGATGCTGAACATGACCCTGCAGCCGGTGCTGGAGGACTACGCCGCCGGCAGGCTCACCGAAGCGGAATTCCTGCTGAAAGCGGACTGGCAGAAGGAATGGGGGTTCGACTTCAACCTCTACAAACCCATCTTCGACTTTATCCGCGAAAAGAAACTGAAGGCCATCGCCCTTAACCTGCCCAAAAAGGTAGTGTCGAAAATAGCCAGGGTCGGCCTGGCCGGGCTTTCGCCCGAAGAGGCCAAGTACCTGCCCGCCAACCTGCAGGTAACGGCCAACGAGCGCTACATCGCCTACATCCACCAGTCCTTCGACGGGCAGATGGCGGACATGTTCAAGTTCGAGAACTACCTGGCCGCCATGTCGGCCTGGAACGAAGCCATGGGCGCGCGCCTCGCCGATTTCATCAACGCCAATCCCGGCTACGCCGCCCTGGCGGTGGCCGGCACCGGCCACATGATCTACAACGCTGGCATCCCCGCCTCGTTCAGCGCCCGGGCGGCCGGCGCGCGCGTAACCTCTTACTTCACGCAGGGCGCTGCCGCCTGTCCCGAAGTTTTCCCGGCGGCCGACAAAGACCTCGGGGACTACGTCTGGTACGTGCGGCACACCGGCGAACCGGAGAACTAAAACCCGGCGCTCCGGACCGCGCACGCGGCAAGCACGCTTTAACTACAATGGCCATACTCCTCAGCTGTCAGAATCTTTCCAAGAGTTTCGGTTCCCGCCCTTTGTTCGAGGGCCTTTCCTTCGGCCTCTCCGACGGCGAGCGCACCGGCCTCATCGGCCCCAACGGGACCGGCAAATCCACGCTGCTTAAAATACTGGCCGGGGCCGAAACCCAGGACTCCGGCGCGGTCACGCCCAGGCGCGGCCTGCGGCTGGGCTACCTGGCCCAGCAGGACCGCTTTACCGACGCCCCGGACGGCTGGACCGTGAGCGACGAGCTTTTGAAAGCCCTGGAAGGCCTGGGGCTGGAAGATTATGAAATAGACCGGCGCGCCGCGGACGGGCTGACCGCGGCCGGCTTTACGGACCCCTCCCAGCAGGTGAACGTGCTGTCCGGCGGCTGGCGCAAGCGCCTGGCCATCCTGGCGCAGAGCCTGCGCCAGCCCGACCTGCTGCTGCTGGACGAACCGACCAACCACCTGGACATCGAAGGCGTGCTGTGGCTGGAGAATTTCATCGCCGAGTTCAGGTTCCCTTTCCTGGTGGTCACGCACGACCGCCGCTTCCTGGAGCGCGTCACCAACCGCGTGATAGAGCTGAACAAGCGCTACCCCGAAGGCTACTTCAGCAGCGTCGGCAACTACAGCAAGTTCCTGGAGAACCGCGAAGCCTTCTTCGACGCCCAGGCCTCGCGCGAGGACTCTTTGCGCAACGTGGTCCGCACGGAAATAGCCTGGCTGCGCCGCGGCGCGCGGGCCCGCATGACCAAGCAGAAAGCCCACATAGACAGGGCGGGGGGGCTGATCCAGGAGCTTTCCGAGCTGGAGTACCACAACGCCCAGAACCGCACCGCGGGCATAGATTTCACCGCCGGGGACCGCCAGGCCAACCGCCTTATCCACGCCGTAAAGATAGAAAAGACCCTGGGCGGCCGCAGGCTGTTCGGCCCGCTGGACCTGACCCTGGGACCGGGGGAAAAGCTGGGACTGCTGGGCGGCAACGGCTCGGGCAAGACCACGCTGCTCAGGATACTGGCCGGCCAGCTGGAACCCGACGCCGGCACCCTGAAACAGGCCCAGGACCTGCGCGTGGCCGTGTTCGACCAGCACCGCGCGAAGCTTAACCTGGACCATACTCTCAAGCACGCCCTGTGCGGCCACGGCGAGCACGTCTTTTACAAAGGCAACCCCATCCACGTGAAAGCCTGGGCCACGCGTTTCCTTTTCCGCGCGGAACAGCTGGAAATGCCACTGCGCCTGCTTTCCGGCGGCGAGCAGGCCCGCGTGCTGATAGCCGGCTTCATGCTGGAGCCCGCCGACGTGCTGCTGCTGGACGAGCCCACCAACGATCTGGACCTCCAGTCGCTGGAAGTGCTGGAGAACAGCATGCAGGAATTCCCCGGCGCGCTGGTGCTGGTGACGCATGACCGCTACCTGCTGGAGCGCGTCAGCCGCCGCCTGCTGGCGCTGGACGGCAAGGGCAACGCCCGCTTTTTCGCCGACCTGTCGCAGTGGGAGAACTGGATAGCCGAGACCGACCCCGTGCCGGCCCCGCCCAAGCCGGAACCCGCCCCGCTGGGGCCCTCGGCCAGGGAAACCCGGGAGCTGAAAGCCGCCGTACGCAGGCTGGAGTCGGAAATGCATACCGCGGAAGCGCAGGCGGCCAAAGTCCGCAAGACCCTTGAGGACCCGGCCATAGCCACCGACTCTGGGGAACTGGCGGCGCGCCAGCAGAAACTGGAGGCCGCCCTGGCCAAAGTGGACGAACTCTTCGCGCGCTGGTCCGAACTCCATGAAAAGGCGGAAAATTAAATTCCGCAATTTTGGGTCTTGACAGCCGTAAAATTTCTGCTAGAATATTGTTGAGCCTGCGGCCCTTATCAAACGGGACTTCGCAGGCTCTTTCTTTTGCCTCCTTAAAACTCCGCTAATAATTCCCATTTGTTATAATTTAAGCGATGCCCATAAACGCCATCTGCCGGGACGTGCGCCTTTTCCTCAGGGGCCTCGCCGGCGACCTGCCGGAGCTTTTCCCGGCTCCGCGCCTGAGATACCGCCGCTTGCCCGCGCGCCGCGCCGCCCCTTCGGCGGCCGAGACCGCCGCCCGCAAAGCAGCGAGGGGGATCATAGGGGGGAGGGTCAAGTACTGGGCCGCCGCGATGGGCCTGGATTATAAGCGGATCGCCATAAAAGACCAGCGCACCCTATGGGGCAGCTGCTCCGGCAGAAAGAACCTTAATTTCAACTGGCGCCTGGCCGCCGCGCCGCCGGAAGTGCTGGACTACGTGGTGATCCACGAGCTTTGCCACCTGCGCGAGATGAACCATTCCAAAAACTTCTGGGCCCTGGTAGAGGCGCGCTGCCCCGATTATGCCGCCCGCCGCCGCTGGCTCCGGGACAACTGCGCCGCGCTCAGGGACCCTTTGGCCGGATCCGTCAATTAAAGGGTATGGCTTTGCTGTTCTTTAACGACAAGCCGGTGGAAGCCCCGGCCGGAACTACGGTGAAAGAGCTGCTGAAGCTCCAGGGCCGGAACCCGGAGCTGGTCGTAGTTACGGTAGACGAAAAGTTCGTGCCCAGGGCGGAGTACAAGACGCTGGCGCCGCCCGAAGGGGCTTGCGTGAAGGTCAGGGAACTGCAGAACGGGGGATGATATGGATAAACATTTAAAAGTACTTCATATAGACGCGGCTTCGGCCTTCTACCGCGTAGAGCGCTTCCCCATAGGGCCGTTCTGGGGTCCGGTGGACCTGGGCCTGCACCTGACCGGCCGCGAAGCCGGGCGCCAGGGTGTGCTGAATTTCGGCACCGGCCTGCTGGCCGGCTCCATCCTGCCCGGTTCCAACCGCCTCATTTTCACCGGGCATTCGCCTTGCTGGGGCGGCTTCTACGTTTCCGCCATGGGCGGCGCCGGCCTCATCTTCGACGACCTGGGCATAAACATGGTCTCGCTGCGCGGCAAAGCCCAGTCGCCTTCCGTGCTGGTGCTCAACCGCGAACACGGCGAAGAAGTGCAGGTACAGGTAGTGCCCGTGGACGCCGCCAGCATCTGGCAGGAAGGCCGCGGCGGCGTCTACTCAATGATGGACCACGTCTTCGGGCGCTGGGCGAAGGACTATACACAGACCCCGCGCGTGCTGGCCGTCGGCCCCGCGGCGGCGGAGACCGACTTCGGCGCCATAGCCTCCGCCCCCTACCAGGACGGCAAGAGCACCCACGCCGACTGCTGGGCCGGGCGCGGCGGCTTTGGCAGCAAGCTGTACCGGGAGCACAATATCTGCGCCGTCATCTACGGCGGCACCTGCCTCGACGAGGATTTCCGCGACCGCACCGTGGCCGACGAGTGGTTCAAGCTGCGCTACCAGAAGCAGCTCGCCGCCAAGGATTTCGAGGCCACCGCCAAGTACCGCTTCGACCCCAAGTTCAACACCGGCGGCACCTTCGGCGTGAACTACTCCACGCTGGGCGGCCGCCTGATGGCCTTCAATTACAAGAGCGTGCTGTGGACCGAGGAACAGCGCACCGCGCTCAACAAGCGCTGCGTCACCGACCATTACCTCAAGCAGTTCAACGAGGAGACCATAGTCCCCAAGCAGCAGCGCACCTGCGGCGAACCCTGCGCGGCCGTCTGCAAGAAGCTCAACAAGGAATTCAAAAAAGATTACGAGCCGTACCAGACCATGGGGCCGCTGTGCGGCGTGTTCGACCAGCGCGCGGCCGAGCGCCTGAACGGCCGCGCCGACGCCGCCGGCTTCGACGCCATCTCGGTAGGCGGCGTGCTGGCCTGGCTGATGGAATGCCTGCACGAGGGCCTGCTCAAGCCCGAGGACCTCGGCGTAAGCTCCGTCCCGCATTGGGAAACTGAAAAATTCGACATAGTGGCCGACTCGGCCCATAACGCCGACCTCGGCATAGCGCTGATAGAAGCCGTGTTGAAGAAGGACGGCGGAATAGACCTGTCGCTGGGCGCGCGCAAGCTGGCCCGCCGGCTGTCCCGCGAAAAAAGCCCGGAGATAGGCAAGCGCCTGGTCTTCCTGGCCAACGCCCGCAACGGCTGGATGGTGCCCAACCAGTACTGGAACGCCGGGGCCATGAGCCCCATGGCCATCATGGGCAAATACTACATGTACTACGGTTTCGACTTTGTGCCGCCGCGCGAACTGGGCCGCCTCAACGCCAACCGCCTGATCCAGGAATTGGTGATAGACGACCTGGGCATCTGCCGCTTTCACCGCGGCTGGGCCGAGGAGATGGCCCCCGAGATCGTGGAGCATTTGTGGGGAAACTCCGCCCGCTTCCTCGAGGTGATCAAGGCCACCGCCGGCCGCCTCAACAGCCGCAACGTGGCCGTGTTCTGGGAATCCGAGCGGAACATGGATTACGTGATGAGCTTCCTCAAGCGCAAGCGCGACGTGGAAGGCGACAAGAACCCGGAGTTGGACAAGTGGATCAAGGCCTTCGAGGCCGACAAGCGCGGCGCCGCGCTGGACTTCTGGTTCGAGATCCGCAAAGGCATCTCCGAAACTCTCACCACCCTGGCTTAAAGGCCGGCAGGCGCGGCGGGCAGGTCCTTAGCTGAAGAGTACCAGGGGGGGAGAAATGGCAAGCAGGCAGACAAAAGAATTCTTTCAGAGCGAGGCCGCCGTTTGGCTGGCCGACGGTATAATCGAGCAAGGCACCTACGACACGCTCCGTGAAAAATACTCTTTCACGGAGTTCGGCTTTGCCGGGATCTTGCGCTACATCGGCATCATCGGCGGGCTGCTGGCCTTCTTCGGCCTGGTGGGCGCCATTGCCGCCCTGACCGGCTCCGCCTTTGTCGGCGCGCTGGCGACGGGGGGCATAGGCTACGCCGCCGTAAAATGGGGCCTGCGCCTGACGGAAGACCTTCAGGAGCGCTACGCCACCTCTTCCAAGATCGTAGTCACGCTGGGGGTTTACCTTTTAGGGGCCTCTGTCGGCATTCTCTGCGGCACCATGGGAATGAAAGCCGGGGCGGCCATGAACGCCGCCCTCACCGTCGGCCTGCCCATCGCCTGCTACCTGGCCTACCAGAGCCGCAACGCCTACCTGCTGCTGCTGGCTTTGCTGACCCTGTTCCACTGGATAGGTTCCTGGGACGGCATGCTGGGCCGCTCCACCTACGCCTTCGGCGTGCAGGACCCGCGCCTGATGTGGCCCGTGGCCCTGGCTGCCGTGGGAATAGGCGTCTACCATGAACAGCACCTTTACCCCGAGACCGGCCGCTTCTACAAGGTTTGGCAGGCCGTCGGGCTTATCTACTTCAACCTGTCGCTGCTTATCCTGTCCTCTTTTTCCGGCAAGGACGGCTATCCCGCGGACTGGGTGATCCTGTTCACGCTGGGCTGCATAGCGCAGATAATAGCGGCCGACCGCCTGCAGAACGGCCTCATCCGCGGTTTCGGCGTGACTTTCCTGTGCATAAACATCTTCACCCGCTATCATGAATTGTTCTGGAAATCCATGCAGGCGGGCATTTTCCTGCTGGCCGGCGGCGCGGGCCTGCTGGCTTTCAGCGGACTCCTGTATTACTATCTTAAATACGTTTCCGTAGAAAGGAGCGCGTCATGAGCGCCGGGCTGCGCCTGCACCGCAAAGTGCACGTCGAGCTGGAAGAACTGGCCGCCAGGGGCGTGCTCAGCTGGGACCAGGCCAACAAACTGAAAGCCCGCTACCCGGTAGCGCCGCGCAGCCTGGGCGTGCTTGTGAAAGTGTTCGCCGCCGTCGGGGCCGTCTGCGCCATGGCGGGCGCCGGGTTCCTGGCGCAGGAGCACGTGATAGCGCTCTATAACTTTCTAAAGGACAAGGTGGACTGGCGGCTGGCCGCCGAAGGTTCGCTGCTGCTGGCCTTTGTGGCGCTGCTGCTGCAGGGCAGCAAGCTCAAGGCCTTGCGCCCGCGCCCCATACTGGGCGAGCTGTTCGAACTGGCCGGCGCCTTCGCCCTGCAGGGCCTTACCGTCGTGATGGCCAGGCATTACGCTACCGGCAGCGACAACTGGCCGGCCCTGCTGGGCATAGACGCGGGGCTGCTGCTGCTGCTGGCCTACGCGCTGGGCAACCGGCTTATCCTGTGGTACGCGCTGGCGGATTTCTTTTTCTACTTCGGCGCGGAAACCGGCTACGTTTCCGGCTGGGGCGCCTACTACCTGGGCATGACCTACCCGGTGCGCTTTCTGGGCATCGGCCTGGTCACCCTGGGAGCCGCGTGGGCGCACGGCGAGCTGGTGCGCGGGCGGCTGGCCAAGTTCACCAGGGTCTACGCGCATTACGGCCTGCTGCTGATCAACCTGTCGCTCTGGTTCCTCTCGCTGTTCGGCTATTTCGAGGACGGCAACGTACGCTGGGACGGCACCGCTACGGAAAGGCTGCTCTTCAGCTGCCTGTGGGCGGTGGTTTCTGTCTCGTCGCTGCTGGCGGGGGCCAAGACCGGCCTGCGCCTGCTCCGGGGCTACGGCCTGACCTTCCTGATGATCAACCTTTATACTTTCTACTTCCAGTTCGTCGTGGCCAACAGCGGCGCGGCCTGGTTCGTGCACCTGCTGCTCACCGGCGGCAGCCTGCTCTGGCTCGGCTTCCACATGGAAACGGTAAAGAGCGCCGCGATGCTTGCTGAAGAAAAGGAGGGGGCAAATGACTGAAGATCAGGTTCCAGAAAATACCCCGCCGGTTTCGCCGCCTCCGCCGCCGCAGCCGAAAGCTCTGTACGGCCGCGGCACGCTTCTGGCCATCGGCGTTGCCGTATCGCTCTACGCCGGCATCACCGCCTGGAAGCAGCTGCACCCGAACCCGCCGCCCGCGGTTCCGGAAAAAGACGCCGCCGCCGCGCCAGCAGTCGGCGCTGCTTCCACCGACGCGCCAGCCGCTTCCACGGACACCTGGTCTGGAGTGGAGGCGTCTACCGCCCCGGAGGCCGCCCCCGCGGCGTCCCCCGAAGCCGCGACGCCCGACGCAACCCGCCAGGAAGGCTCACAGTAGGCGGGTCCTGGGAGTTCTAACATGTCCATCGCATATTTAAGACAGTTCAAAGTGGCTGGCTACGCGGTCTTTGATTTTGCGGCGTCTTTCATCGGAGTTTTCCTGCTCAGCCCTTTCTTGTCTGGCCTGGCCCGCCGAGCCGGCTGGCAGGTCCCGCGCATGAACTGGGTTTATATGACCCTGCCTCTCGGCATAGCCGCCCACCTGGCCAGCGGCAACATTACGCCGATGACGAGGGATTTCATCGACCCGCACGGCCATTACCTGGTAAAGGCCGTAGTGATCGGCTTCTTCATCCTTGGTCTCAGGAACATCAGAAGGAATAATAAGTAGAATACAGGCATGACCGAATCCATACTGCTCATCGTAAAACCCGACGGCATGGTGAAGGGCCTTGCCGGCCACGTGCTGCGGCGCTTTGAGGAAACAGACCTGAAGCTGGTAGGGGCGCGCCTGGCCAAGGTGACGGCCCAGCTTGCCGCCACGCATTACCACCACCTGCGCGAAAAGCCCTTCTTCGAGGAGCTGATAAACTTTATAACCGGCAAGCTCTACGCCGGACAGGACACCGTGCTGGCCTTCGCCTACACCGGCGAGGACGCGGTGCGCAAGGCCCGCGCCATAGCCGGCGCCACCAACCCCGAAGAGGCCGACTACCGCTCCATCCGCGGCAGCTTCGGCCGCGTTACCACCAAGGGCGTCTTCGAGAACGTGGTGCACGTTTCCTCCGACGCCATAGAGGGCGAGCGGGAGATCAAGCTCTGGTTCCGGCCGGAAGAGATAACCACGGACCTGTTTCCCGCCGTAACCTCCGGCGGGCATTCGGCCTGGGCGGACCCCGGCGGTCCCAAAACCCGCACCGGCCCCTGGCCGGAGCAGAACCTCCTATCCTGAAAACATCGTTTTATGGCGTCACATACTAATAATTCAATTCTCATTAGAATTGCAATAATTATATTTTCGCTTGGCGCCAGCCTGCCGCTTTCTACGCATGCAGCCCGGACGCAATATTACCTGGACGCGGAAACCGGCTCTGTCATGGCCGGGCACAACACCGTAAAAATACCTCTCAAGGGCGGCACTCGTTTCTCCCTGACAGACGACCTTCGCTCCGGCGCGGAACCCTACCTGCGCGTGCGCGTAGGCCGCAGGGTCGGCAGGAGCGACTGGTCTTTCCTGGCCGCGCCCCTGACGCTGCGCTCGGACGGCACTTTTAACCGCGCCGTTACCTTTAACGGCGAAGTATTCGCCGCCGGCCTGCCCACCAAGGCGGTTTACCGCTTCAATTCCTACCGTGTAAAGTATCTCTACGAATTCCGCCACAGCGAGCGGCTATCCCTGCGCTGGGGCGGCGCGCTGAAACTGCGCCACGCCGGCATTACGCTGAAGAACTCCGTCACCAGCAGCGAATCCAAGAACACCGGCTTTGTGCCGCTCGCGGCCTTCTCCGCGCAGTACGCCTTCAGCCCCGGCTACCTGCTGGACCTGGACATAGAGGCTCTCGGCGCCCCGCAGGGGCGGGCCGAGGACGTGATGCTGGCGGTAAGCAGACAACTGCGCCCCGGCATGCGCCTGCGTGCGGGCTACCGCTTCCTGGAGGGCGGGTCCGGGGCCGGCGAAGTTTACACTTTCGCATGGCTCCATTACTGGCTGGCCGGGCTCACCTGGGAATTCTGATATAGACCTGCCGAATCATTATCAGCCGGACATTGTGGCCTACCTGCCGCGTTTTAAATAGGTACCAGGAGACTTATTTTTATGAACAAAACTTTGGACCTGCTAGTTAACAGAGCCAGTTGCAGGGTGTTTAAGAATAAAAAGATACCGGCGGGGGTGTTGAATAAACTGCTCGAGGCCGGGGTGCATGCCCCTACTGGCGGCAATCTCCAGCCTTGGTCAATAATCAAAATTGAGAAGCCCGCCGCAAAGGCCAGGCTGGCCAGGCTGTGCGAAGACCAGAAATTTATGGCTTCGGCCCCGCTCAATCTTGTTTTTTGCATGGACTTCCACCGGCTGAAACGCTGGGCCGCGCTGGAAACCGCGCCTTTCTCGGCGGACGCGGCGGTGCGGCCTTTCTGGATAGCCTTCCAGGACACGCTCATCTGCGCGCAGAACATCTGCACCGCGGCGGACGCGCTGGGGCTGGGGTCTGTTTACATAGGACCGGTCTTCGACCGTCTTACCGACATCCGCAAGATGTGCCGCCTGCCAAAGGGCGTTATCCCGGTAGTTGCCGTAACGCTGGGCTATCCGGCTGTAAGGCCTGCTCCCCGCAGAAGGCTGGGCGCTGCTGTGGTGGTGCACAGCGAAGTTTATCGCAGCATCCCAGGCAAAGAACTGCTGGCGGCCTTCGAGGAGAAATACAAGAACAGCAGGACTGCCGTCAACGCCAAGGACCTGAAGACCATTGAGAAAGTATGCAAGGCGGTGCACGGGGTTAGATTCGCCGGCCGGTGTCTTGCGGAGATAAAGGCCCGCGGTTACATAAACAGGGCGCAGCTTTACTTCGGCCTGCACTACCGCGCCGACCGGATGCTTGCGTCCAACACCAGAATGATAAAAGCCTTGCGCGCCGCCGGGCTGACCTGCTTTAAGTAGCCGCGAAGGAAGTTAACGACCCGGACTACGCCTACGCCGTGGCTTGCCATTACGACTTTGAAGCCACAAAGGTTGAGAACCCCGCTTTTACATTAACGAGGAACGGCACGCTTATGCAGGGGCGCCCCTGTTGCGACTTTGTGTGGCACGACACCCGCATAGACGCCGCTCTTGTTCATCCCGGCAAGGAATTCTGGGATAAACTTATTTGAACGCCTGGGCATAGTGTTTAAAACTTATATATAGCCGCATCAATTTAGAGTAAGAATTTGTTATTTTATAGGAAGGTTTGGGGAAATTAAAAAAGGATCAGCAATGAAGAGAACCTCACTAGCAGCTATACTGCTTTGCTTCGGGCAGATCGCTGCCGCTGCCGAAAGCAAACCCGTCTGGAAATGGGTGTCCGCCAATGAGTACTACATGATCATGCCCACGGCGCAGACCCTGGACATTTCTGGCGGGGGCAACGAGACCGTTAACCCTTGGGGCTTCGGTTTCCGCGCCGTAGGGAACGACGAGACTATCTCCAAGACCGGCGGGTTGCAATTCCAAAGTATAAAGGTTGATAATCCGCGCACCGGCAAAGACACGTTCTATTTATTTGATCTCCTGCTCGGCATGGAGTACATGACGCCAAAGGTGCAGGGTAAGCCCCTGCGCTTTACCGCACAGGCATATGCCGACCTTGGGCTCTCTGACACGACGCTTTACGCCGCGCCCATGATTTCCGCGGGGCTGCTCTACACGACCAATGAGCTCGCTGATACGCCCACGGGCTTAACCTTTGACATTTTCTACCGGCTTATCGACCTCGACCTGGACAACGTGGGCGGGGGGAAAGCCGGGACGCTGAAACCGGCGCTCGGATTTAAGATCGGCTACATCTTTGAAGGCTTCTGGACGCCCAAGTGAAGTCGACCACCTGACAAAACCCGCCGCTGTCGAATCTGCAGCATTAACGACTTCTAATCCAAAGGACCCAGGCCAGACCTGGTACGAAAGCCTTTTACGTGGCGATATCAAGACAGTTAGAATGATACATAGACTTTCGTAAGCCCCGGAACAGGCGGTGGAGCATCCGCCACCCGGCCTTAACCGGGTGCAACCAGGGGAACGAAAGTCCTTTAGTTTCCTTTTTTTAGTTTCAGGGGAGAACAAATGATAAAGAAGATTCTTATTGCTCTGGCAGCCATTCTGGTGCTAGCCGCAGCCGGATTAGCAAGCTTCACCTGGCATATTTATAAAAAAGACTTCGGCGTGCCATACAAAGGCCTCGCCCGCCTGGACTACAACTGGAAATATTATTTTGCCGAGCTTCCAAAAGAGGAAAGCACGTTCGAGGGGCGGCTGTATTCGTACAAATATCCTATATTCAAGCATGACCGCGGGGTTGTACCTGTAGACAACGACATTTATGAGCTTGCGGAGGACAGTCACAAGTTTTTATGTGTACTCTGGGACAAAAGAGACCCAGCTTTCATAAAAGCTGAACTGCTGAAATCTTTGGGCGCCAACGAGCCGGCTGTTCCCTCTTATGAGTTCCTGCAATGGCTGCATGCCGCGGATAACATCCCTGTAGAGACTGGTCAGCGGACGGAATACCACAAACTATACGATATCAAAACCGAAAAAATAACTTTCGGCCGCGGCGGGGAGGGCCTGATGGTCTCTTCTTGGAGCAAGGTGCAGGAGAAGCCGCATATGAAATTTATTGCGGGTGTGACTCCGGGGGGCCAGGTTTTTCGTACCAGGACCCTTGTGAGACATAACGCTTCGGAAGAATTTTACAGGGAATTGGTGCTCCCCGGAGTCCTGACTGAACGAGTGATCCCGGATGCGGAGAGGGATGCCCAAAGCGCTTATTTCCTTAACAATTTTATAGAAACCATTGAGTTTAAAAAATAGCGGGGGCCTTGGCGCAGCCGCACTGCGGTGTCCCTGCGCTCCACCCCTGATCCTGCCGGGCAGGCCGTACAGCGCAGAATTTAATTTTTTTCTTATTTTAAAATTATGGCCACCGGGGGAAAGAATTTATACGGGGGCACCTTGGTTTATTAAAAACCCGCCCAGGCCTGCTCACTGAATTGTGTCGCGTGCTACGCACGATCCACCCACTGTTCGCTCGGCCTGGCGGGCTTTTCTGTTACTGTTATGTAGCCCCAGTGGGGCGGGGGAACCGGCAAAAACGCCATTTTCATCATGACACACCGTTGACGGGTTGGTCTGCTATACTTTCCATAGCAGTAAAAGGGATAATGTAAGTGCGAGGGACTGATATGGACAAGCAACTGATTCTCGAACTGAACAAAAGATTTGAAGGTTCCGCCAATGAGCAGGATGGCGTTGAGTATTGGATGGCCCGTGATTTGCAAGTTCTGCTGGGCTACACAGAATGGCGTAATTTCATACTGGTAATTGAAAAGGCAAAACTCGCTTGTTTCAACTCACACCAGCCGCTAGGGGATCATTTTGTTGACGTCAACAAAATGATAGAGCTCCCCAAAACCGCTACCCGCAAGATCGACGACATAATGCTTACCCGTTATGCCTGCTACCTTATAGCTCAAAACGGCGATCCCAGAAAAGGACCGATAGCTTTTGCGCAAAGCTACTTTGCCATACAGGCGCGCAAACAGGAATTACTTGAAGAGCGCATAGCACTGGCTGAAAGGCTAATCGCCAGGAAGAAACTTACCGAAACAGAAACGGAGCTATCAAAGACCCTCTACCAACATGGCGTCGACGACCAGGGCTTCGGCAGAATACGCAGCAAAGGCGACCAGGCACTTTTCGGCGGCAATACTACCATAGAGATGAAAAAGAAGATGGGCATTCCGGAGAACAGGCCACTCGCGGATTTCCTGCCCACAATAACCATAAAGGCCAAGGACTTCGCCACCGAAATCACTAACTTCAACACCAAAGAGAAAAAGCTAAACGGAGAGGCCCAAATAACGCAGGAACATATAAAGAACAATAGGGATGTGCGGGCTTTGCTCGGAAAAAGCGGCATAGCCCCGGAAGCTCTGCCTCCGGAGGAAGACATCAAGAAACTAGAACGCCGCCTAAATACCGCGGACAAGCAAATCATCAGGGGTTCCAAGCGACTGGGGAAGAAAGGGCCTAAGCCGGAAGAGAAGATTTAACGGGACACAATACAATGCAGAAACCGCAAAAACCAGCGTCGCCGCCCGTTCCGGGCGGCCCCGCGCGGAGAGTGTGCATTATCACGTTCGGCTGCCAGATGAACGAGGCGGATTCGCGGGATATCGCGGCCGCGTTCGGACGGCGGGGGTATACGCTTACCGACGACCTTAAGAAGGCCGACGCGGTGGTGGTGAATACCTGCACGGTGCGCCAGCGCGCCGAGGACAAGGCCATCTCCCAGATAGGGCGGCTGCGCAAGTGGAAGCTGGCTAAACCCGAAGGCAAACTTTTTATAGTGGGCTGCGCCGCGCAGAAGCTGGGGGGGAAGGCCATAAAGAGCCGCTTCCCTTTTGTGGACGAAGTGTCGGGCGCCAAGGCCATAGAATATTTCGAGGACGCGCTGGCCGCCCAGTTGGGCCCCGCGCCCGAGATTGGCTACCCCGACAGCACGCTGTTCCGTTCCCCGCAGTCCGCCTACGTGACCATCATGCGCGGCTGCTCGCTGAAATGTTCCTACTGCATAGTGCCGGCCGTGCGCGGCCCGGCCGTCTTCCTGCCGGCCGCGGCCATCCTGAAGGACGCCGCCGCCAAGATCAAGGCAGGCGCCAAGGAAATAGTGCTGCTGGGCCAGACTGTGAACGCCTGGCGCGGGGGCAAGGCCACGTTCTCCGAACTCTTAAAAAAAGTGCTGGCGCTGCCGGGGCTGGAGCGCCTGCGCTTCATGAGCCCGCACCCGCTGTATTTCGACGACGCTTTCACCGCCCTGCTGGCGGCGGAGCCGAAGCTCTCCCGCTACCTGCACCTGCCGGTACAGAGCGGCTCGGACCGCATCCTGAAAGCCATGCGCCGCGGCTACACCCGGGGGCAGTACCTGGCCCTGCTGGAAAGGCTGCGCGCCGCCGTGCCCGGCCTGGCCGTTTCCACGGACTTCATAGTGGGCTACCCGGGCGAGACCGAGGCGGATTTCGAGGAAACCCTTTCGCTGCTGCGGGAAGGGCGCTTCTCCATGGCCTTCTGCTTCAAGTATTCACCCCGCAGCGACAACCCGGCCATGGTCTCCCACCTGGATGAGCCGGCCATGGAGGCGCGGCTGGAAAGGCTGCTTTCAGCGGTAAAGAAGAATTCCCGCGTAATTTTAAACGAAAGAATTGGTAAAATAGAGGAAGTTCTTTTTGAGACCGATACTTACGGCCGCACCTCTGGCAATTTCGGCTGCCGGGTGAAGACGGGCGGAGCTCCCGGCAGGATGGCGCAGGTTTTCATCGAGGGAGCCGAAAGAAATACTTTGAACGGAAAGGTACTATGACAAAAAAAACCAGCAAGGTTCTGAAAGAAAGACGGGAGCACGTGCGCCTGCCCATACTGCACGGCATCCTGGAGCCCGTGGAAATAGAGTTCTATACCACTAACGCCCACGGCCAGTCCGTGCCGCAGCCGGCCATCCTGGCCGACCTCAGCGCCGGCGGCATGCGCCTGATAACCTTCATGGCCCCGCCCCATACCAAGGAACTCAATATCATCCTGAAGCTCAACGGCGTGAAGGAAATGCCGGTGACCGGCAAGATCTCCTGGGTGAAGGACAAGGGCGGCGTGTTCATGAACGGCATCTCTTTCTCCCATATCAGCCACGACGACAAGAAGCGCATCAACGAGATGGCCGAGGATTATTCCGACTGCGACACGCGCACCGCGCTGAAGCTGCCGGAAGTCTGCGTGGAAACCTGCCGGGCCCACGGCCTGTGCAACAAGCCGCAGAAGGACGAGCCGCTTTTCAAGAAGAAGTAAGCCCGCGCGCGCGGCATTGGAAGCCAGAAGTGAGAAGTCGAACGACATCTTGCCTCTGGCTTCCGACTTACACACACGCTCTACGATGGTCCAAGAAATACTGAAACCCATAACCCTGATGGGGGCCAACGCCTCCGGCAAGACCGAAATAGCCCTGGAGCTGGCCCGCCGCCTGGGCGGCGAGATCATCTCGTCGGATTCCAAGCAGATCTACAAGCTGCTGGAAGCCGGCACCGCCAAGCCCCGCGGGACCTGGACCCAAACCCCGGCTGGCGAAGTCTACCTGGTGGAGGGCGTGCCTTACCACCTGGTGGACACCCTGGACCCCCGCGCCTCCTACGACGCCGGCTCTTTCGCCAAGGAAGCTAAAAAATTGATGCCCGAGATCTGGGGCCGCGCCAAGGTGCCGGTGATGGCCGGCGGCACCGGCATGTACATCCAGGCCTTCTGGAACGGCCTGGACGAGCTGCCGCCCGCCGACCCCGCCATGCGGGAAACGCTGGCGGCGCTGGCCGCTTCGGCCGGCAAGGAAGCCCTGCACGCCCAGCTGGCGGCGATGGACCCCGAAGCCGCGCTGCGCATCCCGCCCGGCAATATCCAGCGCGTCATCCGGGCCATAGAGATAACGCGCCTGGCCGGCCGCCCGGTGTCGCAGATCTGGAGCGGCAAGTTCTTCAACGCGCTGCCGGCCCACGAGGGGAAATTCGTTTTCATCAAGTGGCAGAAGGACCTGCTGGCCGAGCGGGTAAAACGGCGCACCAACCAGAACTTCGCCGAGTGGGAAGCCGAAACGCGGGCGCTGCTGGCCGCCGGCTACCCCGAGGACTGCCCGGGGCTGAAGACCCTGGGCTACCCGCAGATGCTGGATTACCTGGCCGGCCGCCTGGCCAAGCCCGACGCCATCCGCGCCATCATCGCGGCGTCCATGGCCTACGCCAAGCGCCAGAACACCTGGTTCGGCCGCTACCGCAACGCTATAAGGATAGACCTGGAGAAATACGAGGATTACGACCCCGCGGCCATCGCGGAAAGGATCCTGAAAGCATGAAAACCATACTGGTAGCCGCCGAACTGAAAAAGAAACACCGCGACAGCGCCGCGGAAAGCTCCCTGGAAGAGCTCTGGCGCCTGGCCGAAACCGCCGGCCTGGAACCGGTGGAAAAGATCAGTGTGCGCGTGCAGGCCTGGAACCCTGCCACCTTCATAGGCTCGGGCAAGGTGGAGGAGCTGAAGGCGCGGGTGCTGGAAACCGGGGCCGGCGCCGTGATCTTCGACGAGGAGCTGCTGCCCGTGCAGCAGCGCAACCTGTCGCGCGAGCTGGGCGTTACCGTGGCCGACCGCCCCCGCCTGATCATAGAGATCTTCGCCCTGAGGGCGCGCACCCGCGAAGGCAAGCTGCAGGCGCGGCTGGCCCGCTTCAACTATTCCCTGTCCCGGCTGGCCGGCAAGGGCGGCGGTATGGACCAGCAGCGCGGCATGATAGGCGGCCGCGGCTCCGGCGAAAAGAAGATGGAGTACGACAAGCGCGAGCTGCGCGTGAAGATAGCGGACCTGGAAGAGGAAATAGAATCCATAAAGCGCGAGCGCGGCACGCAGCGCGGCCGGCGCGATTCCATCCCCATGCCGCAGGTGTCCATAGTGGGCTACACCAACGCCGGCAAGTCCACGCTGCTGAATTTCCTGACCGGCAACCGCCACGGCATTTACGCCGACGACAAGCTCTTCGCCACGCTGGACCCGTCCACCAAGCGCGTGCGCCTGCCCGCCGGCGGCTGGGCGCTGTTCACGGACACGGTGGGCTTCATCCAGAAGCTGCCGCACGCCCTGATAGCCGCTTTCCGCGCCACGCTGGAGGAGATCCGCTACAGCGACCTGATCCTGCACGTGCACGACCTTTCTTCCCCGGAGGCCCAGCGCCAGCACGAAGCCGTAAAGGCCACGCTGGACGAGCTGGGGGTGCACGATATCCCCGTCATAAACGTTTTCAACAAGGCCGACGTCGTAAAGGACCCGGCGCTCTCGGCCTGGGCGCCCGAGCGCCTGCGGCCGGTGGCGGTCTCGGCCCTGACCGGCAAAGGGGTGCCCGCCCTGCTGAAGGCCTGCGAAAAGGCGCTGGCGCGGCGCTGGGGGGAATACGAACTGACCGTCCCGGTGGGCGCGAAGGGCCTGGTAAAGGAAATTTACGCTTCCTGCCTGGTGAAGGACGCGGCGTACGGGCCGGAAGGCGTGACGCTCAGCTTCAAGGCCACCCCGGAAAACTACGCCCGGATCAAAAAAATAGCGGCCGCGAATCAAAACAACCCCTGAGTTCTTTTTATATAATCTAAAAGATGACAAATACTACGATCGGGCTGCTTTTTATCGCCAGCTACCTCCTCGGGGGCATCCCCACCGGTTACATCATAGGCCGCATCAAGGGCATAGACATCCGCAAACACGGCTCGGGCAACCCGGGCACGGCCAACGTCTACCGCACGCTGGGCAAATGGCCCGGCATCCTTACCTTTACGGTGGATTTCCTTAAAGGCTTCGTGCCGGCCATGATCGCCATGCACTATTTCTACATCCAGGGCTCGGCCGACTTCAGCAAGGGCCATTGGTGGATCCCGGTGACCGCCGGCGCCCTGGCCATAGCCGGCCATATCTGGACGGTCTTCCTGAGCTTCCACGGCGGCAAAGGCGTGGCCACCGCCGCGGGCGTCTTCATGGCGCTGCTGCCGCTGCCCACCGCCGGGGCTTTCGGCGTGTTCGCCGTGGCCGTGGCGCTGACGCACCATATCTCGGTGGGTTCCATGTCGGCCGCGGCGTCGCTGCCCATACTGTGCCTGCTGCTTACCAGCGAACACCAGCGCCCCTTCACCCTGCTGGCGCTGGCCGTCTGCCTGCTGCTCATCTACACCCATATAGCCAATATCCGCCGCATACTCGCCGGCAAGGAACTGTCGTTCAAGCACCGCGGGGAAGCCGCGGGAGGGGAAGAAAAAAAATGAAGCCGGAAACTCCCCCCGCGGGCGAAGTGGAAGTGCGCATTTATTCCATCGCCACCAGCCTGACCGAATCCATCATCTTCCTCGACGAGATAGAGGGCTCGCGCATCCTGCCCATCTGGATAGGCCCCATGGAAGCCCAGGCCATCGCCATCCGGCTCTCCGGCTATCCCTCGCCGCGCCCCATGACGCACGACCTGCTGTTCTCGGTGATCAAGACGCTGGGCCTGACGGTCAACCGCGTCACCATCACGGACATAGTGGAGAACACCTATTACTCCCACCTGCACCTGGCCGACCCGGGCGGCGGCAACCTGCGCCTGGTGGACGCCCGGCCCTCCGACGCCGTGGCGGTGGCGGTGCGCTTCGGCTGCCCCATTTACATCAGCGAACAGGTCTTTGAAAAAACCCAGGTGCTGTCCAAGCCGATAACCGAGGACGAAGTGGTCAAGTTCAAGCACGACCTGAAGAACCTCAAGCCCAACGATATCATCGGCCAGCTGATCAACGGCAAGATGCCGGGGGCGGACATGCAGGAAGAGGACGACGAGGAAGAGGGCGAAGAGGGGGAAGAAGACGATGAACAGGCTTGACCTAATAAGGGAACTGACCAAGCACCTGACCACCGAGAAGGACGCCAAGATGGCCGTCTGTAAAACTTTCGAGATAATGGGCGAAGCGCTGCGCGAGAACCGCAAGGTAGTGATCTCCAACTTCGGCACCTTCAAGGTGAAGGAGCGCATGCCGCGCCAGATGCGCAACCCCAAGACCAACCAGCGCGTGATGGTGGGGCCGCGCAAAAGCATACGCTTCAAGCCTTCCAAGAAACTGACCATAGGGATGTAGGCGGCGGGCGGACCATGCCTGAAAAAACTTATTTCACTATGCGGGAAGTCTCGCGCAAAACCCAGGTGCCGGAATACACGGTGCGCTACTGGGAACAGAAATTCCGGCTGCTGCGGCCGCTGCGGCTGTCCAGCGGGCACCGCCGCTACACGCAGGCCGACATCGACGCCCTCTTCGAGATCAAGGATTTAGTGTTCGTTAAAGGGTATTCCCTGGAAGGCGCGCGCAAAGCCCTGGCCGCCAAAAAGCGGCAGAAGAAAACCTCCCAGGCCGCCGCGGCCGTGACCGCCGGCGCCAAGAGCGAGCTGCTGGAAGGCATAAAAAAAGAACTCCGCCAGCTCATCAAGGAACTGTAACCTATCGTGCTTTTTACGCTGACTCCTCGCCGGTCTTATCTTTTTGCTATAATAAACACTCGGCGTTTGACTAGCCCCACCGGGGCGTGGCTCAATGGTAGAGCGCTCGCTTGGGGTGCGAGAGACTGCGGGTTCAATTCCCGCCGCCCCGATGAGGCTGGTCAAACGAGCACAGAGAGAACAACCGGCTGAAAAGCCGGTTTTGTTTTTGGGAACTAAAAAGGAAACGCCATGAAAACCAGAACCATACTGCTTACCGCCGCGCTGGCTTTGGCCGGTGCCGGCCTGACCTCGGCCGCCGAAAAGAAAGAAACCGCCTTAACGCCGGCCGCGCGCTCCAACGCCATCGCGTTCAAATTCTACGCCAAAGAAGCCGTAAAGCCCGGCAACCAGTTTTTCTCGCCTTACAGCCTGCATACGGCTTTCGCCATGGCCTACGAGGGCGCCAAAGGCCCCACCGCCAGGGAAATAGCGGCCGTGTTCTCCTTCCCGCCCGAACAGGACAAACTGCGCTCCGGCCTGGGCGCCCTGGGCAAAGAGCTGAAGCAGGCCGCCCGCGGCGCGGCTTTCTCGCAGGCCAACTCTTTCTGGGCCCAGGAGGGCTACAGGTTCCTACCGGCCTACACCGGCCTGCTTACCAAGCACTACAACGCCGAGGCCCGGTCCGCCAATTTCAAGACCGCCCCGGAAGTGTCGCGCCGGGCCGTAAACGCCTGGACCGAGGAAAGAACGAAGGGGAAGATAAAAGACCTTTTCAAGGAAGGCACCTTTACGCCGCTGACGCGCCTGGTGCTGGTTAACGCCGTGTATTTTAAAGGCAGCTGGGTGCAGCCCTTCGCCAAGGCTATGACCGGCGAGGCCGAGTTCACCAAAACCGACGGCCAGAAAATTAAAGTGCAGATGATGACCTTCAGCGGCACCCAGACCCTGCAATACGGCGAGACCGGCGCTTTCCAGCTGCTGCGCCTGCCCTACAGCGGCGGGGGGCTCAGCATGCTGCTCGCCCTGCCTAAGGACGGCAAGAAACTAGAAGACGCCGCCAAAGACCTGGACCCCGCGGCTTTAGAAGAGATGCGCGCCGCCCTGGCGGAGCAGAAAGTAAAGGTCTTCCTGCCCAGGTTCACGTTCAGCGCGGGGTACGACCTGAACGCCGCCCTGGCGGCCCTGGGCATGCCCCTGGCCTTCACCGACGCCGCCGACTTTTCGGGCATGGACGGCACGCGCAGCCTGTACATACAGCGCGCCGTGCATAAGGCTTTTGTGGAGGTTAACGAGGAGGGGACCGAGGCCGCAGCGGCCACGGGCATAGCCGTGGGCTTAAAATCCGCCAACTTCGGCTTTACGCTTTTCCGCGCGGACAGGCCTTTCCTGTTCTTCATAGAGGACAGCAAAAGCGGCCTGCTGCTCTTTATGGGCAAGATGGAAGATCCCGCGGCCGGCGATAAATAATTATTCCGCCGTAAACCCGGCTTCCAGGACAGCCGCCCTCAGTTCATCGGGGGCGGTTTTCTTTTCGTCGTAGTCCACTTCGGCCTGCGCCTCCTCCAGGCTGACGCGCGCGGAGAGCACGCCGGGCACCCGCTTAAGGGCGTTCTCGACGCCCTGGCGGCACCCGCCGCAGGTCATTCCCTGTATTTTTATCACGGTTTTCATAATTTTACCTCCCTGATATTATACACCGCAAAACGGCTCTTGACAAGAACCATTCTTATCTGGTATTCTTTATTAAGTTAGAATCATTCTATTTATGAAAAAAGCAACGCCCGTTAAACCCGCCTTCCGCATGACGCCGCAGCGCGCGGGCATACTCAGCTTCCTGGACGGCAACAAAGGGCATCCCTCGGCGGAGGACGTCTACGCCCGCCTGAAGCGCAAGTTCCCCGGCATGTCTTTCGCCACGGTCTACAATACGCTGCAGTCCCTTATCTCCATAGGGGAACTGGCCGAAGTAAGGATAGACCGCAGCCGCCGCCGCTTCGACCCGGGCCTGAACCCCCACAGCCACCTGATGTGCGTGCGCTGCGGCCACATAACGGACCTGCCGCACCGCTCCCCGGCGCTGCCCAAAGGCGCCCCCAGAGGTTTTAAGCTGCTCAGCTGCAGCGTGGAATTTTACGGGCTCTGCCCCCTGTGCGGGCGCGCCGTCAAAAAGGAGAAAAAAATATGTCCGAAGAAAAAGCAGAAGTGATCACCGTAGGCGGCAAGGCCCCGCTGGTAGAACTGGAGACCTTCGACCCGGCGGCCTGCAAATTCGGGAAGTTCAGCCTGGCCGAGGCCATAAAGGCCAAGAAATGGACCGTGCTGGTGTTCTACCCGGCGGACTTCACCTTTGTCTGCCCCACCGAGCTGGCGGACCTGGCCGACAGGCACGCGGAGCTGGCGGCCCTGGGCGCCGAGGTGCTCTCCGTCAGCGCCGACACCAAGTTCACGCACATGGGCTGGCAGGCCCAGGAGCGCCTGCTTAAGGATATTAAGTACCCCATGGCCTCGGACGCGCGCGGCCGCCTGGCCCAGGCCCTGGGCGCCTACGACTACGCCACGGGCATGGCCTACCGCGGCACTTTCATAATCAACCCCGACGGCGTGCTGGCCGGCGCGGAGATCAACCTCAACAACGTGGGCCGCGACATGGGCGAGCTGCTGCGCAAGCTGAAGGCCTTTGTGCACACCTATAAGAACCCCTCCGAGGTCTGCCCGGCCAAGTGGAAGCCCGGCGAAAAAACCCTGAAGCCTTCCGAGAAACTGGTGGGCAAAGTAGGCGACGGTCTAAAATAGCTTTTGCCCTTCGGGGCAAAAATAACGGCAGTGATAGAGAGATAACGGCCCTGCGTCTTCGGATAGCAGGGCCGTTCATTTGCGGCGGTTGCCGGACGAAGGGACCGGGTTAGCAAAACCGTCTCGGAGCCCGACGCTTGCGTAAGCGCGGAGGGCGAGAGCCGGAAGCGCGCGCACGGTGTGCGCGACGCTGTTTTTGCGTTCCGGTCCCTTTGGCAGGCAACCGGAGACTCACTGATTTTCAAAGAAACGCCTTATGTAATTATCTCCTTTGCTATAATTTCAGTTATGGAAACGGCGGGAATGGCTTATCCTTTGAAGGTGGCGCTGATCTACGGCTCGAGGCCCTCGGGGCATTACGCCGCGGCCAAGGCCATCGCCGAGTTCCTGCCGCCCAGCATCATCGAGCCCGTATTCATAGACCTCTCGGAAGTCTACCCCAATTTCGGACCTTTCGTCGCCAGGACCTACCTGCAGGTGCTCAGCAAAACCCCGGCCGTCTGGGACTACGTCTACGACAACGATTTCGTGGCTTTCGCCGCCAGCGCTTTCAGGGAGGCCATTCTGCCGTTCTCGTCGCAGAAACTGGCCGCGCTGTTCCTGAAGAAAGGCATACGCGCCGCGGTCTCCACCCAGGCTTTCTCCTCCCTGCTGATAACCAAGAACCGGCGCCTGGCCCGGCTGCCGCTTTTTTCCGTGATCACCGACTTCTGCGCGCACGCCTACTGGCCCGTCACCGGCGTGGCCGGCTACTTTTCGCCGGAGAAGGCCACGGCCGCCATCCTTAAGGAAAAAGGCGCCCCGCCCGACAAGGTCTTTCTTACCGGCATACCGGTGCGCAAAGAGTTCACCGGGCCCCAGCCGGAGAAGAGCGCCGCCCGCCGGGCCCTGGGCCTGGCGCCCGGGCTGTTCACCGTGCTGATCACCGGCGGCAGCCGGGGGCTGGGCGCGCTGCTGCCCGCGGCAGCGGCGCTGAAGCCCCTGCTGGGCAAGATCCAGGTAGCGGTGCTTTGCGGCAACAACCGCAAGCTGGCCCGCCAGGCGGAAAAGACGCACGCCTCCAAATTTATAAAGTTCGTGGACTTCACGGACGCGCCCGCCGCCTACTACGCCGCCGCCGACCTGGTGGTGGGCAAGCCCGGGGGGGTAACCCTGGCCGAAACCATGGCCATGGCAAAACCTTTCATCGTCTATTCGCCGCTGCCGGGGCAGGAGGAGCGCAACACCGGTTTCCTTTACCGCCACAAGCTGGCCGAAACCGCCGGCACCCCGGCAGAGCTGGCGCCCATCATCCGCCGCTACCTGGCCAACCCCGGCGCCCTGGCGCAGGCGGCGCGCAACATGGCCGAGCACGCCCGTCCGCACGCGGCGCGCGACATAGCCGGCAGGATCATACAAACCCTTACCGGCGGGGCGTATTAAGGGACGGGCCGGAGTTTTCGGTTAGACTTCAGGCTTGAGATTTTGGTATCATATCAGGGCAGAAAAAATCCCGGAGCAACTGGTTTTAATCGGGGCGTGGCTCAGCTGGTAGAGCGCTCGCTTCGGGTGCGAGAGATCGTGAGTTCAAATCTCACCGCCCCGATTTTCCTTTTCTCCTCCACTTAATATTTCCCCCAGGTCCGTGGCCCCTTCTACGGGGCTTGCCGCGCGCCATTGCCCTGTCAATACCGCCTTGCCACCCCATATCCTTTTTAGTATTATTTAAGCCGGTTCAGGAAATAACTTATGCGTTTGAGTTTCCGGATTTCAGGCAGGGTGCAGGGTGTCGGCTACCGCTGGTTCGTAAAGGAAGCGGCGGCCAGGCACTACGTTACGGGCTGGGTCCGCAACGCGCTGGACGGGGCGGTGGAGGGGGAAGCGCAGGGCGGCGTACCGGCCCTGGACGGCTTCCTCAAGGAACTGAAGAGCGGCCACCCCTGGGCCGAGGTCAAAGAAGCCGAAACGCAGGAAATGCTGGATAACGAAACGGCCGAAAAAGATTTTCACATAAAACCCACCGCGTAGAAGAGGCACAAATGTCTGACGAAATAGAAGAACAGGAAAAAGAAGAAGCCCTGAAAAAGGCGGAAGCCGCCAAATCCGCGCCCAAAGAAAAACTGAGCGACATCAACATCGATTCCACCAACCAGTACATCCGCAAGATCAGCCAGATAGACCACAAGATCTCCCGCGAGGAATCGCACGAGCTGTGGAAGCGCGTGAAGCGCGGCGACCGCCGCGCCAAAGAGCGCATCATGGAGCTGAACCTCAAACTGGTCATCCCCATCGCCAAGCGCTTCCTTTACGCCGGCGCCGACCTGATGGACCTGGTGGAAGAAGGCAACCTGGGCCTGCTGCACGCCATCGACAAATTCGAACCCAGCAAGGGCTACCGCTTCTCCACCTACGCCTCCTACTGGGTGGAGCAGTACGTGCGCCGCTCGGTGGAAGAGAATTCCAAGACCATCCGCATCCCGCCGCACGCCTGGACCGCGCTCCGCAAATGGCTGAAGCAGTGGGACGCCATGCACGGCAAACTGGGCCGCGACCCCACCATGGCCGAGATGGCCAAGCACATGCACTGGAACGCCAACCAGGTGCGCACCGCCCTCAACGCCTCCGAGATCGTCACCGGGCTGTCCTCCATAGAGACCCCGATGTCCTCCAGCGGGGAATCCGAAGACACCATGGGCGACACGCTCAGGGACGCGGAGTCCTCCACCCCGGACAACCTTATTTCCATCCTGCGCCTGCACGACGAACTGAAGGACGCCCTGGTGGAGATAGGCGAGCGCGAGCGCATGATAGTGGAATTCCGCTACGGCCTCACGGGCCAGACGCCCATGACCCTGAACGACATCGGCAAAAAGCTCAGCCTGTCGCGCGAGCGGGTGCGCCAGATAGAAGAGCGCGCCCTGCTGCGCCTGCGCCGCGTGGCCGCCAAGATGGGCCTGATAGAGCTGGGCCGCCGCCCGGACCACACCAACCTGCAGCCCGGCTGGCAGCAGCCCAAGGTGAAGACGGACATCCTGGGCGACGCCATCCCCACCAAGCCCTACGCGCCGCGCAAACCGAAAGGAAAAAAATAAGAAGGCCTTATGACACAAGCCGCCGCCGAAGTTTTAGCCGCAAAAGTAAAGACCATCATCCGCGATGTGCCGGACTTCCCCAAGAAAGGAATAGTCTTTAAGGACATCACGCCCCTGCTGGCCGACCCCGCCGCGTTCGCGGAGATGATAAAGCACTTCGCCGCGCAGTACCGCAACGCCGGCATCACCAAGGTGCTGGGCATAGAGGCCCGCGGCTTCCTGCTGGCCGCCCCCATCGCCATGGAACTGGGCGCGGGGCTGATCCCGGTCAGGAAGAAAGGCAAGCTGCCGTACAAGACGATCAGCGCCTCCTACGACCTGGAATACGGCACCGACACGCTGGAGATGCACGCCGACGCCGTCGCCGCGGGCGAGAAGGTGCTGATAGTGGACGACGTGCTGGCCACCGGCGGCACCGCCGCCGCCGTCTGCGCGCTGGCGGAGAAGCTCGGCGGCAAAGTGGCCGGCGTAGCCATGCTGATAGAACTGGAGTTCCTCAACGGCCGCAGCAAGCTCGCTGGCCGCGACATCCATTCTTTGATAAAATATTAGAAGCAGTACTCATCTTCGGGTGGTTCAGCGCAGCGCCCAAGCGAAGCGCAGGAAGCAAGCGACGATGAAATGGAGGGCAGAGCCCTCCTTGTAGAGCACCGGGCCCGCACCTTGTAAGGCCCGGCGCTAATCGCCCCGAACGAATGTTCGGGGTGCGACAGCCGCCCCCGTCGTTCAACGGATAGGACGAGAGTTTCCTAAACTCCAAATAGAGGTTCGATTCCTCTCGGGGGCACCAGATTTCAAACAGCGGTTCAGGAGCCAAACACATGCCCGATACATCTTGGATACACAGCGAAGACACCATAGCCAAGCCCAACAGGCTCGACAGGGGCCTCGCCTGGATAAAGCACAACCGCGAAACCTTCATAGGCTCGGCGGTCATACTGCTGGCCGCGGCCATCTTCGCCGTTTATTTCTTCGTGCACTACCGCGACCTGCGCGACACCGCCTGGAAGAACCTCTTTATAGCCCAGCAGATCGGCTACGCCGGCAACATAGCCGAGGCGCAGAAACAGCTGACGGCGGTGGAGGCCTCTTACGGCAGCACCAGCGCCGCCCCCTACGCCACGCTGACCAAGGGCGATATCCTTTTCGCGCAGGGCCAGTTCAAAGAAGCCGCCGCGGAGTTCACCAAGCTGCTTAAGGGCAAGGACCTCGCGCCCTTCGCCGTCTACAGCCTGGGCAAATGCAAAGAAGCGGAAGGCGACCTGACCGGCGCGCAGGCGCAGTACGCCGAGTTCCTTTCCAGGAACCCCGAGCATTTCATGGCCCCCGAAGTTCACGGTTCCCTGGCCCGCGCGCAGGAGCTCGCCGGCGCCGCGGACCTGGCCAAGACCACCTACGAAAAGATCGTGCTGCTCTACCCGGAAACCTCCTGGGCCATGCAGGCCAAGGCCCGCCTGGGCGGCGCCGTTCCCGCTAAAAAGTAAAAGCCCCAGCCTTAGCTTAAAGCCCGGTCCATGACATATGGCCGGGCTTTTTGACATATAAGGCATATAATATAGATATCATGTTGACAGCGCGAAACCTTTTTGTAATAATAACCTTGCTCTGTAGAGGAGGCTCCCAGGCAGTAAAAGGGAGTCCGCCAACCCCGGGGTTTAAGGGGGGAGCGGAGCGCCAGATTTAAAGGCGCTTCTCCTAAGGGAACCCGAAAGGGAACCCACAAGGCCGTAGGCCCCAAAAGGGCAGGCCCTAACTGTAGGATTCAAACACTACAGGGAGAGTTAAGTAACCCAGCCGCAAGGCCAGGGAAACAAGCCCCGGAAACGGGCTTACGACGAAACAGGAGGAGTAATTAATGAAAAAAGTAATAGCGATGCTTGCGCTGGTCGCGCTCACTGGCAATATTGCCAGCGCCGAACTGCTCAAGAACTTCAAGTACGATGGAAAGATCGACGTAAACGCCTATAATGCGAACAACGCCGACTTCAACAAGAAAGTCTCCGACAAAATCAGCGATGTCGACACCCGCGTTCAGCTGAACATGGGCTTCGACCTCAATGAGGACGTCAACGCCGTTGTGTCCATAGTGAAGCTCAACCGGGAGTACGGTGATGCGAAAGAAAACGCCAACACCATACAGGCCCAGCTGGTATTCGAGCAGGCCTACCTGAACCTCAAGAACGTGTTCGGCCTGGACCACAAGCTCGGCCGCCAGTACTACGGCAACGCCGGCGACATGGTCGTCTATTACGGCCCCATGGCCTGGCCCTTCCCCACGAAGTACGCCCCCACGTCCCCCGCGGTGGACGGCTGGACCGGCTGGTACAAGTTCAACGGCCTGGGCCGTGACTGGGACCTGCACGCGATACTCGCCAAAGAGGACGCGACCAACACGGCCGCTTCCGCTAACGACTCGGACGTGTCCGGCATCAACGCCAAGACCACCCTTATGGACATAAGCCTGAATGGTTATGTCTACCACAAGAACGACAAGAAATTCGTTGCCGGCACCAGCAACTACCTTGACGTTCTCGGCATAAAGGCCAAGTACGCGATCCCCCAGGTGAAGAACCTGAACGTCGCGGCCGAATACGCCCAGAACATGGGTAAAGACCTCAACAAGCCTGCCGCTGGTTACAAACACCAGGGCTTCGCCTACAAGGTCAACGCGGACTACTCCATGGACTTCATGGGCAAACTCGGCTTCGAAGGCGAATACTACTTCGCTTCCGGCGACGAGAAGAACAACACCGGTGATACGGAATTCACCAGCATCAACGGTGACTACCGCCCCGGCATCATCAGCGGCGGCGGCTTCCTCACCGACGTCAACTTCACCACCAAAGGTTCCGGCCAGGTCGTCTACAATGTGGGCGCCAACTGGACCCCCTCCAAGCTGGAGAAGCTGAACGTCGCCGCGAAGTATTACAACTTCTCGGCCGACAAGAAAGCCGGCCTGGTGAAGAAGTACTACGGCAGCGAAACCGACGTGGTCGCCACCTGGACTCACTCCGCCAACGTGGACGTGAAGGGCTACTACGCGATGGTCATGCCCGAGAAGGACAACACCGTCTCCACCAAGGACAATGCCCAGACGATGATGGGCGCTGCCTTCTGCGTGAAGTTCTAATAACCTAAAAGTTAATAGAGAGAGACCCCGGGGCCTTAAAACCCCGGGGTTTTCTTTTGCCCCTTAAAGGAAGCCATTATTTTTTTGTTATAATTAATACCGATGAAAAGCCCGGCCTTAAGCCTTTTTGCCGCCACCGCGGCCCTGCTCGCCCTGGGCAGCGCAGCGCACGCCACCAAGCTGGACCTTTCCTCCGAAGTGGAGATCAAAGCCGCCAATTACGAGCACCTCATCTACGGCAGCGGCCAGGCCTCGCAGTCGCTGTTCTCCGAGAACGCCGCGCTGGGCTTCATCATAAAGGGCATCCGCCTGGAAAAGACCCAGGACTCGTCGATGGACGTGGGCATAGTGCTGCAGAGCGTGGGCCCCGGCGCCTCCTCCAACACCATCACCAGCCCGCAGTTCGCCGACGCCATCGGCCGCCTGCCCGACGCCGACGGCACGCCTTTTGTCCGCGGCGCCTACGTAAAGGTCTACAAGTTTTTGCACCCCAATATCACCGCCACCTTCGGCCGGCAGGACTTCACCCTGGCCCAGGGCATCACCCTGGCCAGCGACGACCTGGGCCTGCCGGGCGGCCGCCTGGAGTTCGCCAACGTTTACCGCAGCCTCAAGGCCGACCTGTTCTTCTTCCGGCCCTTCAGCCTTAACCGCTACAACAAGATCTACGGCGCCACCGTCTATTACCCCGGCAGCGAAGGCCTCTGGCAGGCTTACCATTTCTGGGAACAGGACGGCGGCACGGGCACGGCCTACCAGGACGTCCTCTTCACCGACGTGCTCAGCAAGACCAAGAAGTTCACCGGCCTGCGCTACGTGCTCACCCAGAAGCAGCTTTCCTTCGACGGGGAAACCGTCATCCAGCGCGGCACAGCCGAGAGGGCCGGGGGGGGGACCGGCAAGTACGAGGCCCACGCCTTCATGCTGAAAGGCGCCTGGAGCCAGAACGTATCTTTCTTCGGCCAGTCCCGGCTGCGCCTGGGCTACGGCCGCTCTTCCGGCAACCCGGGCGCCGGCAGCACCGACAAGGCTTTCTTTCCCGCCTTCGGCTCCAAATTCAACGGGCTGGAACGCAAGGGCTACGGCTCCATAGCCGGGGCCACCCTTTACGACATCATAAAGACCTCGGATACCGCCAACGGCCTGCCCAACGGCGTCTCCGGGCTTAACATCATAAACATAGGCGCGGACCTGCCTTACAAGAAGCTGATCATCTCGGCCGACCTGTACAAGTTCAGGGCCTCCAAGAACGCCAACGCCGGCTCCCTGCAGATAGCCAGCGAATACGATATAAAAGCCACCTACGCCTTTGGCGATAACCTGCATTTAAACGCCGTCTATGCCGTTTTTACCCCGCTTAGCCTCTACCCCCAGAGCAAGCAGGTAAAACTCACTTACGGGGCCATCTCGGCCCGCTTCTAACCCCAACAAACTCAGCGCCGGTTAATTCCCGTCCGGTTCTCCTATTCTCCCCGCGCAAAAGGGGGGAAATAGCACCTTCTTTTCCTCCCCCTTCAACCCTGAAAAGGCGCAGGAGCCTCCCCCACAGCCCTGCCGAACCTGAAATCAGCCTGATTTTGAGCAGCGGCGCACGACGGGCGGCAAGGTTATCCACAGGTTATCAACAAGCCTTGACATATGATTGACATATGTCTGCCATATATTGACATATAAAGCATTTTAGGCTAGAATTATGGCATAAGACGCATATAAGCCCCGGCAAAGGCGGAGACTATGAATTATAAGCTCAGGATAAAACACCCTTCAGGGGCGGAATTCGAGGCGGAAGGCCCGGCGGAGTTCATACAGACCGAAAAAGAAGGCTTCCTGAACCGCCTTACGCCAACCTCCGGAGAGCAGCCAAAACACCATGAAGCCGCCCAGGATGGCTCCGTCTGGAGCGCCCTGGCCGAGGCCAAGAACGGCCTGCTGATCCTTAGAAACAAGCACCCGAACCTCAAAGCCGGAGACGCCGCCCTGCTGCTTCTAGCCGCCGAAATGCAGCTGAACGGCAGGCAATCCGTAAGCGCCATAGCCCTGTCCAGGGCCATAAAGATCTCCGGCTATGTGCCGGAACGCATAGACCGACTGCTGACTAAAGCCAACCGGGAAGGCCTGGTAAAAGCCTCCGGAACCAAGCGCAACCGGGCCTACCAGATAACCGATAAAGGCCGGGAAAGAGCCTGGCTGGAAGCCAGAAAACTGACCTGAACCGCGGGCCCGCCAGGGCCAGACCAAAGGAAAGACAGGCCTGGCGCAAGAAACAAGCAGCCAAATAACCAGCCAAACCAAAGTCGGTCGACAAACCCCAGGCCGAACCAATAAGATCCGCCAACAATAGACCAAAAACACGCAAAAACACCAGGCAGCAGGCCTGCGCCCAGTCTTATCCCTAGGACTTACGATAAGATATATTATGTTAACTTACTAATCCCCCTGAGCATTATCCCTAAGGCAACAATCGCAGTCAATGTTCTACGGATTATGCTTGTTTTATAACACTTATTTATTAATATCTAATATCGTTTATAGATTTTTATTACTAGCAAAGAAAACCCTCCCTGGAAGACCGGGGCCGGCCAGGTTTTCAAATTTTGAAACTCAAAATTTTGCCAACTTTTAGGAAATTAAAAACCGTGAAAGCCAAAGATCAGGCAAAAATGCGGTCCCCCAAAAATACCATGCAGAGGCCCAAAACAGCGAGATCCGCAAAGCTGAAAATCAGCCAACTTTTAAAGAACTTTAAAAGGGCCGCAAACGGCAAAGGCAGGGCAAAGGCCCAAAGAGGCACAAATACCCCCCTCAGACCCCGGATAGCCCGGAATACCACCAAGCCAGGGCCGCCAAAGACCCCCACAAGGCAGCCAAACAAGCTGAAAATCAGCCTGATTTCAAGGAAATTATAAATACCATGAAGAGGAGAAGAGGCAAGGAAAGGGAAAAACAGCCAAAAAGCAAACGATCGCAAAACACCATGAAGAGCCAGGGAAGGCAGCGAAGGCCCTGAAAGGGTCTTAAAAAACACCAACAGGAATTTTACGGGGAGAACCTGAAAGAGCGGCAAAGACCTCAGAATCGCCAGACACCCGCAGGGTTTCTTCCTGGTGGTGGAAGACAAGCCGAAAACACCACAAAAAGGAATACCCGGAAAGTAATTTTCCGGGCAAAAAAGACAAAGGCGGTGAAAACAGGCGGCGCGCGCCGCTAAAAAGACCTGGACGGCGGTTTTCTAGTTATTTTTGGGGTAAGTACAGGCTATGGCGGGAATGATAAGCAGATAACCGGTCAGCAAAAGGGCGGGAGAGACTATGGCCCAGGCGTTCTGCCCCCCCGGATCCACCCGGCCAAGCAGGAAATAGCCGAGAACTATCAAAAGCAGGGCGGAAAACCAGAGCGCCGGGCATTTTAGCGCGCTTCCCCCCTCCTGCGCGGCTTCGGGGGCCTGGCCGGCTCCCAAAACCTGCCCAAAACCCGCGGGCGCCGCGCCGCCGGAAATATCCCGGGGCTGTTTTACAGGTTTTTCCCTGTCGGCGCGCTGACGTTTCTTCTTTGCCATTCGGAAGGCGGGCTTATTTAAGGCTTAACCTGCAGCTGCAGCCTGGCCGCCAGGCGCTGCCGCGTAAAGTCCAGCATGTTCTTGCTTACGGGATCTTTTTCTCCGACGTAAAGTTCCTCTATAAATTGCAGGCTGCGCTTGTCGCCGATGGAGCCTATTACTTCCAGGGCCTGGTTCTTAAGGCTCAGGTCCGGGGCCTTTACGAACTCGTACGCCGTCACCAGCCCGTCGGCCGAGCCCAGCTTGGCCAGCGCCAGGGCCGCCTCTACGCGCACGTGGGGCTCCTCAGCCTTGTCCAGGCGCTTTGCCAGCTCGGGGGCGGCGGACTTGTCTCCGATGGCGCCAAGGGCCCTTACCGCCTCAAGGCGGGTGTATTTGTCGGGGTCGGCCAGCAGCTTGAAGATAGCCGGGGCGGCCTTCTTCGACTGCATCTGGCCCAGGGCCGAAACGACCACGCGGCGCATGGCCGCGTCGTCCAGCAGCTCTACCAGCTTGTCCTCGGCCGGCGCGTACCGCAGGGCGCCCAGGGTGTTGGCGGCCGCGTAGCGCACGGCGGGCGCTTCGTCCTTAAGCGCTTTTACCAGCGCCGGGCCGGCGGCCTGGTCCGCCATATAGGAAAGGGAACTGGCGGCCTGCTGCCGCACCAGCGCGTCCTTATCCTTGAGCAGCAGCTCGGAGATCTTCGCGGTGGACTCGCGGTGCACCAGCTGGCACAGGCCGTCCGCGGCGGACGAGCGCACCGCGCCGGCCTCGTCGCCCAGCGCTTTTACCAGGTGCGGCACGGCCTTTTGGTCGCGGCTGGCGCCCAGGAAATCGGCTCCCTGCCTGCGCACGGCGGGCTCTTTGGCCTTGAGCTTTTGAACGGCCTCCGCGAAAGGATCCGCGGGCAGGACGGCGGCGGGCTTGGCCGCGGGCGCGGCGGCCTTGACGGCGGGAGCGGCCGCGGGCTTGGCCGCCGGTTTAACGGCGGGTTTGGCCGCGGGTTTGGCGGCGGCTTTCTTTACGGCGGGTTTCGGCGTTTTCAGCGGCGCGGTCTGGGCGCAGAGGAACAGCGCCGGCGCCAGGATTAAAGTGAGGAAGAAAGAGGCGATTTTGATCTTTTTCATAATCTGAATTTTAGTATATTCCTCCGTTAATTGCTAGAACAGGGGCCCCAGATAAAAGTAGAAGATCTTGCCGCCGTCCGAAGTGCGCACCGCGTAGTCGAAGCTGAGCACCAGCTGGAAGGCCTGCAGCAGGAAGGTGTGCACGTTGATGCCGGCGCCGACCGAGCTGCGCACGTCGGAGCCCCTGAAGCTGCCGAGTTCCGAACTTCTATCCCAGCCGTAAGCCGAGTCCACGAAGACCTTGGCGTAGATGCCCTTGAAATAAAAATCCGGGAACATGTACCACATGTAATAGTTCAGGTCCTTGAACAAAGGCACGCGCAGCTCCGCGTTGTTGATGAACGTGCCGGGCTTTTCCAGGCGGTCCGAGGAGCCGGAAAAGCCGCGCACCCCGCCCAGGCCGCCGAACCCGAACAGGCGGCGGTCGCGCCCGGTGCTGCGCCCGGCGATGAAATTATTCACGAAGGCCGCGCGCTTGGACAGCGGGAAATACTTGAGGTACTGCAGCGTGTAGGAATCGTATTTAAGGTTGCCGCCCGCGACCTCGGCGGCCTTCGTCCACGACAGTTCGGTGCGCGAGCCGCGGTTGGCGGTCAGGTACAGGCCGTTGACGGTGTCGCGCACGTAGGCGGTCTGCACGGAGCGCGTATGCAGCCGCTCGGTCAGCGCGATGTCGGTAAAATCGTTGGTCTCGTCCTTGAGGACGGCGAAGGCCTGCACGCGGTTATAGCGGTCGAAAGGCCAGGCGGTGCCTACGGCGTGGCGGGTGTAGCGCTTGTCGTACTCCAGCCTGTCCGAGTTCACCGCGCCGTTGTAAGTGAGCGCGGTGGTCTGCAGGAACAGCGGCATGCGGTAGCGCGCGTAGGAATAGCTGGTCTGCAGGCTGAGGAAATCCGAGCCCGAATTATAGCTGAGGTACAGGCCCAGGTTATGGTTGCCCAGCATGTCGGAAGCCTGCCAGTAATTCATCCAGAAGAGCCCGCCTGGCGAGGAGAACAGGAACGCCGGGAAGAACAAATCCGTGGAGGCTTTGAACTTGTAGGGATTCACCGTCCCGCTGGCGCGCTTCAGCTCGAACTTTTCTTCCGGGGCGGCCGCGGCCGTCTTCTCGTACAGGAAATTCTCCGGGCGCGCTTCGTGGATGTCCATGCCGCCGCGCCTGAAAGCGGAAAAATAGACCTTGTCGCCGCTGACCGCCGGCGTAAAGACGCCCCCGACGCCGCGGGTCAGCCGCCGGGAAAGTCCGGAGGCCGGCTCAAAGGCGTACAGGTCGAAGTCGTAGCCGGCGTCGGAGATGAAGTAGATCTGCGAGCCGTCGGAGGAGAACACCGGGTCGTAAGCGCTGCCGCCGGGCGCCGGCACGGTGTAAGGCTGGCTGCCGCGCCGCAGCAGGCACAAAGCGCGCACGGGGCCGCTTGAATTCTCCACTTCGCAGGAGTAGGCCAGGGAGGCGCCGTCGGGGGAGTAAGCCGGGGAGGCCTCGTCCTGTTCGCTGCTGGTCAGCCGGGCGGCCGCCGCGGCCGGCAGCTCCCCCCCCCCGGCCAGGCGGTCGACGGGAGCCTCGTAAATATCGTTGAAGCCGCCGCTCATCCCGATGAAGGCCAGCTTTTTGCCGTCGGGCGAGAACACCGGCTGGCGCACTTCCGCGAGCCCCTCCACGGAGGTCCGCGTAACTTCGCCCGAGCCGGGCCGGTACAGGTAAAGGTATTCCCGGTGGTTCTTCTGCCCGCTGAAAGCCAGGTAGCTGCCGTCGGGCGACCAGGAGAGGCTGCGCAGCGGCTTGGTGAAGCGGCCGTAAGGGATATTCTCGGCGCCGGCCGCCAGGGCCGTCAGCCTGGTCTCCCCGTGCGTCGCCAGGTCCTTCACGCGCACTTCCGGCGGGTGGCCGGACCGCGTGGAAAGGAAAGCCAGTCTGTCCCCGCCGGGAGAAAGCGCGGGGCTGAGGTTGAACTCGGGGATGTTCTGCGAGCCGCTGGTCCGGGCCGGGCCGTACACGCCCGGCTCCTGCAGGTTTTTGGCTTTAGCCTCGGCCAGGTATTTCAGCTCCGTGTGTTCGGCGAATTTTTTCTCGAACGCGGCAAGGTCGGCGCCGATCAGGGGCTGCAGCACCGAGCCGGCCTCGTAGCGGTTGCGGAACAGCTCCAGCATGCGGCGCGGCTTATCGGCCCCGTACTGCTCCGCCAGAAAGCGCATGGCGTGCCCGCCGGTCTTGTAGGCCAGCGTGGTCTGGTGCGGCTTCAGGTGGCCGAACTGGTTGAGGCGGCTCAGCGGGATGAGCCCGCCGGACAGGGCGGCGTCCCGGAGGTACATTTTTTCCAGGGCGTAGTCGCTCAGGCCGGTCTCGTACTCGGCCAGGCCCTCCATCATCCACAGCGGGTAGATGAAAGTTTTAAGGATGCGCGCGGACTTCCAGAAGCCGTCTATCAGCACGCTGAACTCCACCTCGTGGGCGAATTCGTGCTCCATCACGTCCTTCAGCCAGCCTTTCGAGCCGTCGGACCACACCATGAAGCGGTCCTTGAACGGCTCCGTCAGGCCGCCGATGCCGTCGGAGACGTCGGCCACGTTGGTCTGCTGCATGTCGTTGATGGAGGCGTAGAGGAAGAAAGGGATGCGCTTTGCCAGCGCGGGATTCAGGTCCGCGCTTTCGCGCTTGTAGGCGGCTTCCAGCACGCCGGAGGCGTAGGCCACCCAGGGCTCCGAACCGGGGTAATAATGTATGTCGAAGTGCTCGGTGGCGTAGATCTGCCACTCGAAGGACTTTATTATTACCTTGTTCTCCTCCAGCGCGGCGGCCGGGGCGCCCAGGCAGAAAGCCGCCAGGGCCAGCGCGGCCGCTCTCAGGATCAGTTTTTTAGGAAAAGATACAGGCATTTTACCCGGAGGCAGGGCCTCCCGCCCCGCCCTTATTTCTTCTTTTTGGCCGCCGCTTTGCGGGCTTTCTCAAGTTTGGCCAGCAGGCTCCTGCCCTCTTCATGGGCGGGGTTCAGCGCCAGCAGCCGCTGCAGATAAGCATAAGCTCCGTCGGAGTCCTTGTTCTTGTAGGCCGCGTCCCCGGCCAGCCAGAGCAGGGCCGCCTGGTCCGTAAAGCCGCCGACGGTCTCGGCGGAGTCCGCCGCTTTTTTCAGGAAGGCGGCGGCCTTCGCGTAGTCCTTAAGTTCGTAATTTATGCGGCCCTCGGCGTAATCGGCCAGGAAGGCGCCGCCGCCCCCCTGCGCGCGCAGGTCCGATAAAATTTTGGAATGGTCCTGCTTGTTCTTCCAGCGCGCCAGCGCCAGGTTTTCCAGCAGCACCGGGTCGGCGGTGTCGTCCTTAAGGAGCAGTTCGTACTCGCGCACCGCCCCGGGGAAATCCCCGGCCGCGTAGCAGAGCTTGGCCAGCAGCATCCTGGCTTCCGTGTCGGCCGGGAAATTATTGAGGAACTTGCGGTATTCCTGCGCGGCAAAATCGTAAAGGCCCACGGCCTGGTACATGCTCCCCAGGTAATAAAAAGATCGCGCGTCGGCGTGGCCCAGGCCGCGGGCGCGCTCCAGGTCCGCTATGGCTTCAATGTAGCGGGGCTGGCCCAGCTGGTATTTGAGGCGGCCGGCCTCGGCCAGGGCCGGCATATCGTCGGGGTTGGCGGCCAGCGCGGCCTGCAGCTCGGCCAGCCGGCGCTCGGCCTTGGACGACTGCATGAAATCCGCGGCCGTCCTGGGGAAATCGGGGGCCGCGCGGTTCACGCGCCCCATATAAACGTAGAGCGCCGCCAGCATGAAGAACAAGAACATGCCCAACGGCGCGCCGTACGTATGAAGTATCTTCCTGACCGCCCCCTTTAATGCGTGGGAGCGTGGCTCATAACTCACCTTCATCCTCCGAGTTTTCCAGAAGGATCTGTCCCAGCGTCAGCGAGGGAGAGCCCTTGAGGTACTGCGCCATGCGCTTGCGGTCTTCCACTTCTTCGCAGCGCTTGATGGACAGGTTGAGCCTGAAATTTTCGGTATTGATGCCCACGACCACGCCGCTGACTTCCTGCCCTTCTTTGGGCGCGCCTTCCGCGCCGTAATCCTCGGGGGAGATGAAGCCTTCCACCAGCTCGCTGATCCTGAGTACGGCGCCCTCGGGCGTGACCGCGGCTACTTTAGCCTTCAGGAGGGACCGGTAGGCGAACTTGCGCTTGAGCATGTCCACGGGGTTGGGCATCAGCTGTTTGAGGCCGAACAGCAGGCGCTCGCCTTCCTTGTCCACGGCGAGCACCTTGCACTTCACGCGCTGGCCGCGCTTGTAGCCCTTCAGGGCTTCCTGCGGGTTCTTCCAGGCCAGGTCGGCCAGTTTCACCTGGCCCTCTATGCCCTGGAACCTGACCAGCAGGCCTTCCTCGGTAACTTTGGAGACCACGCCGCGCACCAGGCGGCCCGGGGCCACCTCGGCGAGGACCTGGCCGCGGCGCTGCTTCTCGTCCTCTTCCAGGACCTGGCGGCGCGACACCACCACCTTGCGGTCCTTCTCGTTGAAGTCCGTGATATAGAACTTTATTTTGGCGTTCGGCGGCAGGTAATGCTTGTGCGCCCCGCCCAGCTCGGAAAGGGAGAGCGGCATGAAAGCCCGCATCCCGGAAATATCCACGATGTAGCCGCCCTTGACGATCTCGGTGACCTTGCCCTTCAGGCGTTCCTTGGCCTCGAACATCTTCCTCGCCATTTCCCAGGCGGCCTTTTCGCGGGCGCGGCGGTGGGACATGATGGAATGGCGGCCTTCGGTGCCCTTCCTTTCGAACACGGCCTGCACTTCGTCGCCGGGGACGGGGGTTTTCTCGTCCTGGAAATCGGCCAGAGGGATGGCGGCTTCTTTCTTTTCGCCTATGTCGACCAGCACGTATTCGGCGTTGACCTGCACGACCTTGACGGTGACGACGTCGCGGGAATAGACCTTTTCGGTGACCTCGGCCTCGGCCTTCAGGAGGTCGGCCATCGACATTTCTTCCTCGGCGCCCTGCGCGGCCGGTTTCTTGTCTTTGTCCTGGTCTTCAATGTGCTGGGTCTCGTTGGTTTCCATGTGGGTACTACTCCTCTGTTATTGAAAAAATGTCCGCCATTATATCTTCTGAAAAACGGGCATAGGCGGCCTTGAGGTCGCCGTCGGCGGGGGGCTCAAAACGCCTTACATTTCCGTACTTAATAGTTATTTTACCTAATTTTGAGAAGTTTTCGCTGTTAAAAATACGGACGCACAGCACCGGGGCCCCGGATTTATGGGCCATCAGCGCCACGCCGGCCTTGGGCTTGAGCACGCGGCCTTTGGCGCGGGTGCCCTCCGGGAAAATGGCCATGCAGCCGCCGCGCTTCAGCGCCGTCAGGCAGCCGCGCAGCGCCCCCAGGTCCCCCCCGGAGCGGGCCCGGTCCACGGGGATGGCCCCCCAGCGGGGCAAAAAATAGCCCAGCGGCCAGATGGAAAAAAGCTCTTTCTTGGCGATGATATTGGGCAGCCGCACCAGGGCCATGAAAGAAAGCAGGGCGGGTGGGTCGGCGTTGGACAGGTGGTTGCTGGCCACTATCAGCGGGCCTTCGGGCGGGATCTTTTCCTGGCCCTGCACCGAGATGGAATTGAAGAGCCGGAAAAACAATCTGAAAGCCGCGTAGACGAGCAGCAGCAGCAGGGGGCGTTCTTCGTGGGGTCTGGCCGGCATTAGCGGGGAGTCTTGGCGGCGCGCTCGAAAAGTTCCACTATGGCGTCCACGACGGCCTCCCTGGGCACGGAGGTAGAGTCGAGGTAGTGGGCGTCCGGGGCCTTTACCAGCGGGTTGATCTTGCGCCCGGAATCCTGCGCGTCGCGTTTCAGGATGAAGTCCAGTATCTGGTCGAAATCGGCCTGCAGGCCCTGCCCGCGCAGCTGGGAGACGCGGCGCTCGGCGCGCGCCCGCGGGGAGGCGTCCAGGTAAATTTTAAGTTCGGCGTCGGGAAAGACGTTGGAGCCGATATCGCGGCCTTCCATCACCACCCCGCCGTCCTCGCCGGCTTTACGCTGCATGTCCTTCATGAACAGCCGCACGCCGGCGAGCAGGGCGATGCCGGAAGAGGCCTTGCCCACGCGCTCGTCGGTGAGCTCGCGCTCCAGCCGGCGGCCGTCCAGCGCCACGTCGGCCTCGGGCCCCGCGCCTTTGGGGAATTCCCACTTCAGGCGCCCGGCCAAGGCCGCCAGGCCCTCGCCGTCGCCCAGGTCGGCGCCCAGTTCCAGCGCCTTCCAGGCCAGGGCCCGGTACATGCGCCCGGTGCTGACAAAACTGTAGCCTACGCGTTCGGCCACCATCTTGCCGACGGTGGACTTGCCCACGCCGGCCGGGCCGTCTATGGCGATGATCAGGCCTTTCGGGCGCGTCACTTTACCAGCGCCGCCTTATTGGGAAGGTTCGCCTTGTTGTCCATGCCCATCTTGCGCAGGGGGCGCACCCACTTGGTGAAATGGGACGGCTTGAGCGAATATTCGTGCACCAGGCGCGCCACCTCGCTGATGGGCTGGTAGCTTTCCCAGTTGAGGCGCAGGATGCGCACGCCGGCGTCCTCCATTTCCTCTATGAATTCGTAGTAATTATCCTGCAGGCTTTTCAGGTAGGACGGGTCGATGGCCTTCTCCATGTTGCGGCCGCGGGACTTGATGCGGGCGATGGAGGTCTCGACGCGGCAGTCGAGGAAGATCATCAGCTGGGGGTAGACCATTTCGCGCAGCACCATGTTGTCGAACAGGTCGAGGTAGGTGTTGTAGTCCATGTCCGAAATGATCTTGTCCGGGTGGTTGTTGAGCATGCGGGCGAAGATGGTGTCTTCCCAGATGGTGCGGTCCTGCACCACGCCGCGGATCTTGCCGAGGCTGATGCGCGACACGAACTCCCGGTGCTGGCGGAACCGGTGGTTGAGCAGCCAGATCTGCATGATCGTGCCGTACTGCTTCATGTCGCCGTAAAAACTCTCCAGGTACGGGTTGCCGCCGACCTCTTCCAGCACGGGCTCGAAGTTCAGCGCCTTGGCCAGCTCCATGGTGAGCGTGGATTTCCCGACCCCGATGATTCCCGCGATACCGATATAGCCTTCAGCGAACATAAGGACCTTCCTTGTGGACTGAATTAAATTTACTTCGCCCGCCCCGGCTCTATCTCCTGCTCTATGCCCTTGATGGCCAGCAGCACGTCGTCGGGGTTGGAGGCCGCCTGCAGGATATCCTCCAGCTTGGCCATCCCCTCCTTGTGCATCTTGACCAGGGACTGGTTGAAGGTCTGCATGCCGTAGAAGCCGCCCTTGGAGATCGCCTGGGTGATGGCGTCTATGGTGTTCTCGGCTATCATCTTCTTGATGTGCGGGGTGGCCGTCATGATCTCCACGGCGGGCAGGCGCCCGCCCTTGGAGCAGGGCAGCAGGCGCTGCGAAACGATGCCCCTGAGGCTCTCCGAAAGCTGCAGCCGGACCTGGGACTGCTGGTGCGGCGGGTACATGTCGATGATGCGCGAGATGGTCTGCACGGCGTTCATGGTGTGCAGCGTGGCGAACACCAGGTGGCCGGTTTCGGCCGCGGTGATGGCGGCCTGCGTCGTCTCCAGGTCGCGCATTTCGCCCACCAGGATGATGTCGGGGTCCTGGCGCATGGCCGCGCGCAGCGCGTCCACGAAGGTGGTGGTGTCGGAGCCGAGCTCGCGCTGGCTGATGATGCACTTCTTCTCGGTAAAGGAGAACTCTATGGGGTCTTCCACGGTGATGATGTGGGCGTCCCAGACCTGGTTGAGGTATTCAATCATGGCGGCCAGCGTCGAGGTTTTGCCCGAGCCGGTGATGCCCGTGACGAGGATCAGCCCGCGCTCGTTGGTCAGCAGTTTCTTCACCGCCTCGACCGGCAGGCGCAGCTCCTCGAAAGTGGGGATCTTGAGCGGGATGTGGCGGATGGCCACGCCGATCTTGCCTTTATGCGTGAACACGTTGAAGCGGAAGCGGCCCAGCTCCCCGCCCTCGAAGGAAAAGTCGACCTCGTGCTTTTCGGCGAAGATGGACTTCAGGCGCTGGTTCATCAGCGGGAAGATCATCTCCTCCACTTCTTTCTGCGACATGGTGGAGGAATTTATGGGGGTGATGGCGCCGTTGATGCGCAGGAAGACCGAAGAGTCGCCCCTGATGTGGGTGTCGGAAGCCTTGTTCTGCACCATCACTTTCAGCAGGAGGTTTAAATTTATGGCCATAGTTTCCCCAGTCCGCCCCGTAGCGGCTTCGCCCCTATTTCAGCCGCCTCGCCCCGCTCTGGCGGCGCAGGTAGGCCGGCTTTTCCATGTCCTCTTCGCGCCCGCCGGAAGGGGCCGGGGACTCCGGGAGGAAGTCGTCCCCCAGCCTGCGGGTGCGGTTGCGGCCCATGCCGCGCAGGCGCGCCAGGTCGCCGGCCAGTTCCCCCCGCCTGGAGGGAAAGCCGGTGGCTATCACCGTTATTTTCAGTTCGTCGCCCATGTTCTCGTCGAAGACCTGGCCGTATTTGATGAAAACTTCGGGGTTGGCGTGCTTTATGATGTATTCCATCGCCCCGTCGATCTCCACGATCTTGATGTCGCGGGAACTGGTGAAGCTGACCAGGATACCCTTGGCGCCGTCTATCACGGCGCTCTCGAGCATGGGCGAGTGCACGGCTTCCTTGGCCGCCTCGATATGCCGCTCCGCCCCGGTGGCGCGGCCGATGCCGATCAGGGCCTCGCCCGACTTGGTCATGATCTTCTTGACGTCCTGGAAGTCCACGTTTATGAGGCCGGGGTGGGTGATGACGTCGGAAATTCCCTGGATAGCCTGGCGCAGCACGTCGTCGGCCCGGCGGTAGGCTTCTTCGCTGGAGGTATCGCGCCCCACCACCGAAAGGATGCGGTCGTTGGGGATGACGAGCAGGCAGTCGGAGTGCTTGCGCAGCTCGTGAATGCCGGCCTGGGCCTGGTCGGAACGGGACTTGCCCTCGAAGCCGAAAGGCCGGGTGACGACGCCGATCACGAGCGCGTTGGGATTGGCTTCCTTGGCGGTCTGGGCCACCACGGGGGCCGCCCCGGTGCCGGTACCGCCGCCCATGCCGGCGGTGACAAAGAGCAGGTCTGCGTCGGCCACGGCCTCTTTTATGAGCTCCGCCGATTCGAGCGCGGCCTCCTTGCCCTTGGCCGGGTCGCCGCCCACGCCGAGGCCTTTCGTAAGGTTCTCGCCGATCTGGATGCGGTTCGGGGCCTTGCTGCGGCGCAGGTCCTGCGCGTCGGTATTCACCGCGACGAACTCCACCAGGCGGATATCGGCTTCCACCATGCGGTTGACGGCGTTGCCGCCGCCGCCGCCCACGCCGATGACCTTGATGACCGCTTCGCGGTTCTGGAAATCGTTGTTATAGCGTATCCTGGTTTCAGACATTAGAACAGGTCCTTGAGCCAGCGCCAGATCTTTTTCTCCACGGAGCCGCCGCGGACGGGGCCCGGCACGTCGGTGTTCCAGGTCTTGAGGTGCGGGTAGCAGACCAGGGCGACGGCGCCCAGGTACGGCTGGGTCATGTATTCTTCGGGGCACTGCAGGATCTCCTGCGCCGGCAGGCCCAGCCTGGCCTGGCCCAGGTCCAGCAGCTGTTCGGCCGCCTCGGGCATGCCCTTGAGGAGGGCCGCGCCGCCGGTAAGGATGGCGCCGCCGGGCAGCTCGGCGTAATTGGAGCCCTGCACGGACTGGTTGATCTTTTCGAAAATTTCCTCGGCGCGCGGCTGGATGAAGTCCAGCAGTTCGCGCGGCTTCACTTCCTTCTTGGTCCTGGCGTCCAGCTTGGTGATGTTTATCACCTTGTCCTCTTCGAGCATGTTGGAGAACACCGCGCCGTATTTTTCCTTGATCTCCTGCGCGGCGGCCATGGTGGTGCCGAGGCCGTAGGCGATGTCGCGGGTGATGTGGTCGCCCCCGATGGCTATCTCGCGGGAGAAATGGATGCTGCCCTCGGAATAGATGCCGATGGACGTGGTCTGGCCGCCGGAATCTATCAGCAGGCAGCCCAGGTCCTTCTCCTCTTCGGAGACCACCAGCTCGCCGACGGCGAGCAGGGTATAGATGGTGTCCACCACGCGGAAGCCGCCCTTGGAGACGGACTTCATCAGGTTGTTTATGATGGGGCTGGAAGCGGTGACGATATGCACGCCGACCTCGAGCAGCGCGCCCTCCATCCCTATGGGGTTGGGCACGCCGCGCTGGCGGTCCAGGGAGAAGCCCTGCGGGATGACGTGCAGGATCTCGCGGTCGGAGGACAGCGGCACGGTCTTGGCGTTCTCGATGACGTTGGAAACGTCCTCGCTGGTGATCTCCTTGTCGGTGCGCGCTATGTTGTAGCCGCCCTTGTTGTCGAAAGCCTGGATGTGGGAACCGCGCACGCCGAGGTAGACTTCGCCTACCACCTCGTTGGCCTTGCTTTCGGCCGCGTCCATCACGTGCTCTATGGCCCGGGCGGTCTCCTCGATATTCACCACCACGCCGCCCTTCAGGCCCTTGCAGGGAGCGGAGGCGCCCGCGAGGACGCGGATCTTGTTGTGCTCGTCGTCGCGCTCGGCGATGACGCAGGTCACCCTGCTGGACCCCATATCAAGCCCGGCTATGATCTCAGATTTTCCCATATGAATGCTCCAGAAATTAAGCGGAGAACCGCTGTTAGAAAAAGGTCCCGGGACGCCCCGGCAAATAGTAGTAAGGAGTAACGGCCGCTACTTTGCTGCGGAAACGAAAATCTTGCCTTCCCTGAAATAGCGCATATCCACGCGGAAAGGAGGAACGCCCTTGCTGACCGCGTCCCGCGCGACTTCGTTCAATCTTAATATTTTTAGACGGGTGAATTCAAATTTTCCCCAGAGCACCGTTGAACCGTCCTCCAGCCTGAGGCGGCAGGCCCAGTCGCGGCCGGGGCACTCCAGCAGCGCCGGCCTGGAATAGAACAGCGGGAGCAGGGGCTTGAGTTCCTTAAGGAAGGCCGCCAGGGCGGGGGCCTCTCCGGCGGGCCAGGCGATCACCGTGGGCAGGTCGGCGGCGGCAGGCCCGAGGTTTTCGGCTATGAAGCGCCCGGTGACGCCCAGGTAGGAGGTCGCGCCGTTAAGCAGCACGGGGGAGACCACTTCCTCCGGGCGGGCGGTAACGCTGGCCTTTTTGGTGAAAAAATTCCTGCCGACGCTTACGGAAACCAGGCTCGGGTGGCGCCTGCGGAGCTCCGCGGCTATGCCGGCGCAGCGCCCGGCGGTGAGCGGGGCGTTAAGGGTTTTGGCCATAAGCTCCCGGGCGTAAGCCGCCGCGGCGGGAGCGGAACAGTCCACCTCGAAAGAGGCCGGCCTGAAGGAGAAGAACCTGCCCCCCAGGAAATCGCGCGAGGCTTTGAAGGCCGTGCCGAAGAACCAGGACGCCAGGAACAGGCCGAGGGCCAGCCCCGCGGCCGCGCCGCCGCGCCGCAGAACTTTATTGCGCACCTTGACGCGCACGCGCACCCTGTATTTATTTTTCGGAGCCATCGGGTTATATTATAGCCCTAATTTTCGCGGCTTGGCAAAACTATGTTGGCGCCGCCCCGGGGGCCGGGCCCGCCAGGCGGCCGCGGAACCTCCGCCGCGAGCGCGCGCGGACCGGCCGCCGCCCCCTCCGGCACGCCGGAGTTTAACGCCTTGTTCTTGCTTTCGCGGCAATTTTTTGTATAATTTCACTTGTCGTACAGAAGTGAAGCGCCCGTAGCTCAGGGGTAGAGCATTCGCCTTTTAAGCGAGTGGCCGCGCGTTCGAATCGCGCCGGGCGCAAAAGTTTTTCATGAGTATACGCAATAAACTCATACTCTTCGTACTAGCGCTTCTTACGGCAGCCTCCGCGGTAATGGCCCTCCTCTTCCTCCACAACGAGTGGGCCACCATCTCCTCTACCAGCCAGCGCAAAAACCTCCAGATCCTCCTGGCGATGTCGGAGGTATGCCGGGAAATTTCGGACGCCCCCGGCAAAGCCTCCGCCTATAAATATTTCAAAACTTTCCTGAAGACCCCCGAGATAGTCAGGGTTTCCTGCACCGACGGGCGCGGCCGGGTTTTAATGGAAGACCGGTATTACGTCCCCCAGCCCAGCCCCTCCTCCTATTTGTTCAAGACTTTTTCCCCGCCACGGGTCGGCGCCTGGGAGACAAGAACGGACAACGGCGTGGAAACGCTGAACGCCTCGCTGGCGGCGAGGAACGGCAAAGGGCGCGAGATCACCGCGCGCGTGGATTTTTCCACCAGGCTGATCTACCAGGAGATGGACTCCTCCCTGCGGCAGTCGTCCGCCAGCTTCTTTATCACCCTGTCGCTGGGCTTCGTGATCGGCTGCATAGGCACGCTGATCATCGCGCGCTTCGTCGTGGACCCCATACAGACCATGGCCGAGGCGGCGCGCATGATCGGCTCCGGCAGGTTGGACCACAGGATCCCGGTGACGAGCAAGGACGAGATGGGCATGCTGGCCTCCGAGTTCAACGAAATGGCCGACCGGCTTAAGAAATTCGACGACATGAAAAGCGATTTCGTGTCCAGCATCACGCACGACCTGCGCTCGCCCGTAACCGGCATCGGCCTGTGCGCCGACATGATCCGGGAGCTCGCGGAAAAGCGCGAGTACGGCAAGATCCCGGAACAGGTCTTCTCCATCTCCGAGCATTCCCAGCGCCTGAACCATTTCATAGATTCCCTGCTGGAGGTCTCCAAGATAGAATCCGGCAAACTTAAATTGGACGTAAAAGCGCTGAACCTGGAAGAGCTGGCGGACAGGGCGGTACGGTCGTTCCGGGCCTACGCCGAACAGAAAGGCCTCAAGATAGACCTGGTGGTAGGGCAGGAGATCCCGAACACCCGGGGCGACCCGGACCGGCTTTACCAGGCGCTGGCCAACGTCATAGGCAACGCCGTCAAGTTCACCGGCTCGGGCGCCGTTACCGTTTTTGTGGAGGCCGGGGCGGGCTGGCAGAAAGTGCGGGTGCGCGACACCGGCATAGGCATCCCCGCCGGAGAGCTCAAGAACCTCTTCAGCAAATTCTACCGGATAAACACCGGCCGCCCGGGCTACCCCTCGGCCAGGCAGGGCACGGGCCTGGGCCTGTTCATAGCGAAGTCCGTCATGGAGCAGCACGGCGGCAGAATAGAGGTGGAGAGCGCCGCCGGGAAAGGCAGCGAATTCTCTATCCTGCTGCCGGAGAAAAAAAACCCGGAGGAACCCCTTGCATGACCGCCAGGAACACGGTGCTCGTGATCGACGACGAACTGTCCCTGCTGAAGTCCGTGAAAGACCGGCTGGAACTCGAGAATTTCAGCGTCATCACCTGCACCTCGGCCGAACAGGCCGTTGAAACCCTGGCCAGGCTCACCCCGGACCTGCTGGTGGTGGACCTGCGGCTGCCGGGGATGAGCGGGCTGGATCTCTGCCGCCAGATCCGCGCCGAGGAAAGTCCCTCGCGCCTGGTGCCCATCATGTTCCTGACCACCGACCGGAGCGAAACCAACAAGGTGCTGGGGCTGGAACTGGGCGGCGACGACTACATAACGAAACCTTTCAGCCCCGCGGAATTCGTAGCCCGGGTAAAGGCCCTGATCCGCAGGAGCCTCCAGGCCCGGGACGCCGACGGCCCCGACGAGACGCTGGCCTCCGGCAAACTGGAAATAAATTATTCCCGGCACGAGGCCAGGATCTCCGGGCGGCCGCTGGACCTGGCCCCCAAGGAATTCGAGATCCTGTACCTGCTGGTGAAAAAGAACGGCCGGGTAATGACCCGGCAATTTCTGATGGAGCGGATCTGGGGCAGGCCGTACGCCAATACCAGCCGCGTCATAGACACCCACATAAAGAACCTGCGGAAAAGCCTGGGCAGGCTGCAGGACTGCCTGGTAACGGTGGAAGGGCTGGGCTACAAATGGGAAGCCAAAGAATAACCTTCACAGGAACTTCACAACTTAAACACTAAGAAAATTAGTTTATATGCTATACTTTTTACAGAGGCGCGCGAAATTCATCAGGTAAGGCTTAAGCGTCCAATTTACGGAGGGGTTATGAAAAGAATGAAAAAAGGTTTCACGCTGATAGAACTGCTCGTCGTCGTGCTCATCATCGGTATCCTGGCCTCGATAGCCATTCCCCAGTATTTCAAGGTCGTGGAAAAAGCGCGCGTCGCCGAAGCCATGTCCCTCATCGCCGCCGTCAAGTCCGCCGAAGAGCGCTACCTGGCCAAGGGCGGTTCCTACACCGCCACCTTCACCCAGCTCGACATCTCCTACGCCAACATGACCGCCACGGCCATTCCGACCAAGTTCTTCGGAGCCGCGGTAGCCGCCGGCACCTGCGCCAGCGGCCCCTGCTACGTGCTGACCGTGACGCGCCACACCAACAGCGGTTCCGTGGCCGCCCGCTACGGCGCCTACTCCATGAACGTCAACGTGCCGGACAAGCCCAACGTGACCGTCGCCTCCTGCCCCGGCGGCGCGGCCAACTGCAACGAACTGGTTGAATAACAGCCCGCAAGGGTTTGGTAAAAACGCGCCTGCGTCAGCACACAGGCGCGTTTTTTACAAGATAGTAGAAGAACAAGGAAATTCACAATGAACAAACTTAAAAAAGGTTTCACGCTGATCGAACTGCTGGTCGTCGTGCTCATCATCGGTATCCTGGCCTCGATAGCCATCCCCCAGTATTTCAAGGTCGTGGAAAAAGCGCGCGTCGCCGAAGCCATGTCCCTCATCGCCGCCGTCAAATCCGCTGAAGAGCGCTACCTGGCCAAGGGCGGTTCCTACACCGCCACCTTCACCGACCTCGACATCTCCTACGCCAACATGACCGGCGCCTCCATTCCGACCAAGTTCTTCGGAGCCGCGGTAGCCGCCGGCACCTGCGCCAGCGGCCCCTGCTACGTGCTGACCGTGACTCGCCACACCAACAGCGGCTCCGTGGCCGCCCGCTACGGCGCCTACTCCATGAACGTCAACGTGCCGGACAAGCCCAACGTGACCGTCGCCTCCTGCCCCGGCGGCGCCGCCAACTGCAACGAACTGGTTGAATAACAGCCCGCTCAAAAGGCTTAAGCAATTAAAAAACCCCGCTTCGGCGGGGTTTTTTAATTGGTAAAAAGGAATTTATTCCCGGGCTATCAGTTCCGCTTTGCCGGCCTCCGTAACCACGGACAGGCCGTCGCGCGCCAGCCACAGCCGGCCGTCCTTCCAGGCGAAAGCCGAAAGCGGGTAGCCCGCGCGCAGGGTCTTCAGGGAGAAGACGCCGTCGAGGGTAAGGGCGGAATCCAGCTTGTGGCGGTAAAGCAGGCCGGTGGAGGAAACGGCCGTCCACAGGTAGTCGCCTTCGCGGAAGATCTGGTCCGGCTTTTCCGGCAGCCTGAAGGCGACCGCGGGGGTAAGCTCGGAGTCGGGGCGGCGCAGCACGGCGTTGCCCTCGCTGTCGCAGGTCCACAGGTGCTCGCCGTCAAAGAACAGCGCCGAGACCTTGCCGGGCATCGGGAAAACCTTGAGCAGCGGCAGCCCCTTGGCTATCCTGCGGGCCTCTATGACCTTTCTCCAGGAATCCGCCACGTACAGCGTGTCGCCGGCGGCGGCCAGCCCGCTTATGTGCGTTTTTTCCAGCTGGAAAGTATTCTCCAGCTTAAAGCCGTCCTTCTCTTTGGCGTACACGTAAACCGCCTGGGCCAGCCAGTCCCCGGCTATCAACTTGTCCTCCCGCCACATCATGGCGGAAATATTCGCGGCGGCGCCCGGGTATTCCCGGTAATAGCCTTCGCGGCGCAGATCTACGTAGTGGTAAAGGGCCGCCGCGGCAAGCAGGGCGGCGAGTCCGAGGGCCGCCGGCGCGAACCGCCTGCGGGGGGCGCTTTCCCGCCGGGCTGCGGGCGCGGAGGGCGCGAAAACGGGCGCCGGGGCGGAAAACGGCGCCGCCGGCTGCCGCTCCACTTTGGGCACGGCCGCGTAAGGGCGCTTGGGCAGGGCCAGGGGCCCGTGCACGAACTTCTTCACGGTTTCCACCAGCTGCGCGTTCTCAAAAGGTTTTTGCAGGTATTCGCTGGCGCCCAGCTTCATCACGTCCACGGCCGACTGGATGTGGCCGTAGCCGGTGATCATGACCACCGGCAGCGTATCGTCGATCTTCTTGAGCCCCGCCAGCACCTCTATGCCGTCCATGCCGGGCAGGCGCATGTCCAGCAGCACCAGGTCGGGGCGCTCGGCCCTGGCCATTTCCAGGGCGGAAGGGCCGTCGCCGGCCTCGGAGACTTCATAGCCTCTTAATTTAAGGACGTTGCGCACCGCCAGGCGCATGTCGGGTTCGTCGTCCACGATAAGGATGCGTGACATAAAATTATGAGCCTTCCGGCAGCTCCAGCACCGCCCTGGCCCCGCGCCCCGGTTCGCCGGAGAGTTCGAGGGTCCCGCCGTGGGCCCTGGCCACGTTGCGCGCCAGGGTAAGCCCCAGCCCCATTTTGCCCGGGCGGGTGGTGAAGAACGGGTGAAAAACGGTACCGAGGTTCTTTTTCTCCACGCCTTCCCCGGTGTCTTTTATCTCCAGCCGCTGTTTGCCGCCGGAAGAAGAAAGCCTTATCCGGATATCGCCGCCGCGCGGCATGGCTTCGGCCGCGTTCAGCAGGAGCTGCTCGATAGCCGCGGCGATGCGCACCCTGTCCACGCTTATGGGCGGCAGGTCCCTGCCCGGCTCTATGCCGGCGTTCGCCTTGCCCAGGCGGCCGGCCGCGCGCAGGGACTCCAGGACTTCCGCCGCCACGGCGGAGAGTTTCTCCGGGGAACGCTGGGGAATGACGGGCCTGGAAAAATTCATGATGGTGTCTATTTTCTTCTGCAGGGCCACGATGTTGCGCACGATCACGGACAGCGACTCGCGGGCGCCGTCCGCGTCGGGGGATTCGGCGCAGAACTCCGCGTGGCTGCGGATGATGCTGATGGAATTGGCCACCTGGTGCGCCACGCCGGCCACCAGCTCCTCGAAATCGGGCAGATACCCCGGCCCGCCGGCGGCCTGGCCGCGCTTGCGCAGCTCTTCGAAATCCCCGCCGAGCTTTTTCATGCGGGAATTGAGCTCGGCCAGCATTTTTTCCTTGATCAGCAGCCTGTCCTCCGCCTCGCGCAGCAGGGCGCGGTAAGGTTTGGCCTTTACCTCTTCCCGGAGCTCGCTCTCGCGCTCCTCCAGGTCCATTTTCTCCGCTTTGGTCCGTTCCAGTTCCAGCCGCAGCTCCAGCAGGCGGCCTTCTTTCTCGGCCAGTTCGCGCGCCGCTTCCGAAGCTTTACCGGAGTGGTCCGGGGAGGACTTCCTGCGGACGATATCCAGCAGGCCCTGCTTTTCTTTTTTCAGGGCCTCGGTTTCCTTTCTGAGGTCTTCTTCCGCCGTGGAAAGGCGCGCTATCACGGAATCGCGCTCGGCCACCCGCACCTGCGCCTGCCGCAGCAGCTCGTTCTCGGCCTGGATCTCGGCGGCGTATTTCTGGCCCAGCGCCTGGCGGCTCTGGCGCAGCAGTTCGCATTCGCCCTCTATGCCTGACAGGCCCGCGCGGGCCTCCTCGAGTTCGAATTCTTTTTTCTTCAGCAGGGCGTCTGCGTTATGCATCCGCTCCGAAAGCCTGGCGTACCGGGCTTTATCTTCCTCGGCGGCTCCCGCGGCCTCGGCTTCCACCTCCTGGAGACGGCTGCGCAAAGCGGCGGCCTCTTCCTCCAGCGCGGTCGTGTCCCCGAGCGCCTCTTCAAGTTCGAATTCCCTTTTCTTCAGCGCGGCTTCGGAGGCGCGCAGTCTTTCCAGAAGCCTGGAATGGCGGGTTTTGTCCTCTTCCGCCCCTCCGGCGTGCTCGAATTCCGCGGCTTCCAGCTTGCCGCGCAGCTCGGCGGCCTCTGCTTCCAGCGCGGCCCTGCCGGAGCGCGCCTCTTCGGCCTCGAATTCTTTTTTCTTCAGGGCGGCTTCGGCGCGGAGGGCGCGCTCGAAAAGCTGGGAGGCGCGGGCCCTTTCGGCTTCCCCGGCCCCCGCGGTCCCCGCGTCTACGGCCGTCAGCCTGGCGCGCAGCGCGTCGGCCTCGGCTTTGAGGCCGGCCTTCTCCATGGCGGCGGCCTCGCCGGCCAGCACCACGTCGTCGTACTTGCGCAGCAGCTCCGTATACTTAGCGGCCTGTTCTTCAAGGGCCGCCATAAGCCCGGCGGCTTCGCCGTCCCTGGCCCTGGACTCCTGGGAGGCCAGGGAGGAGGCGGTGGCTTCCGCCTTCAGCGCGGCGGCGCGGAATTTATCGCGCTCGGCTTCGAGCGTCTTGACGCGGCCGGCGGAGATCTCGTTCTCGTTTTCGGCGGCCCTTAATTTAGAAACGGCGTTATGCAGCTGCACGGCGGCGAGCTTCCATTTTTCCTCGGCGTCCTGCACGTCCTTCAAAGCCGACCCTTCTTTGGCGCGCAGGGAGGCGTTCTCCTCTTCTTTTTTGCGCAGCGCGGCCTGGGTGTCGGTCAGCGCGGCCTGCGACTTGCGGAACCTTTCCAGGTGCTCCGCCGAATTGTCGGCCAGCGCGTCCTCCAGTTCCGCTATCCGCGCGGCCATTGAAGCTGCCAGCTCACGGCTCAACGCGGCGTTCTCGCGGCGGCTGCCGCCCCGCAGGCCCTCGGCTTCCTTTGAAAGTTCCCTGATCTTGAGGTTGGCGGACTTGAGGATGGCCTCTTTTTCCGCCAGCTCGGAGCGGGCGGAGGACAGCAGCTCTTCCTTGTGGGACATTTCCTCGAGCGCCTCGTCGAGGCGCCGGCCGGCGGCGGCCAGGCTGCGCTCCAGTTCGCCCGAGCGCTTGATCTGCTCGTTAAGTTCTTTTTTTACCAGGTCGACCTTCAGATTAAAGCCTTCCTCGACGCGCGCGCTCTCGCGGGCCGCCTGGGCGAGTTTCCCCTCCAGGACTTCCTGCACCTTCGCGAAGCGCTGCAGCTGGGCCTCGCGGTCTTTCACGGCGGCGCGCTCCAGGGTAAGTTCCCCCTTCAGCTCCTCCATGGCGTGCCAAATTTTTTCCGACTCCGCCTTGCTGTCCCGGATGGCCGAGCGGGAGCTCTTGATGAAAAGTTCTTTTTCCGAGGACCGGGCTTTTTCCTCTTCGAGCAGGCGGGAAACCGATTCGAACCTGGAAGCGAGGTCTTCCCGCTCGGAAGCGAGCGCGGTGGACCTGGAGATCTCGTTGCGCAGCGCGGCCTTGGCCTCGTTGAGGGCGCCGGAAAGCGCCGCCTCCTGCGAGGACAGGGCTGCCGCGGCGGCGTCCGCCCTGGACTTCGCCGCTTCGAGTTTAACCTCAAGCTCGCTTATCCTGGAGACGGAGCTCTCCTCCCGGCCTTTAAGGTCGGAAAGCAGGCCGTCCAGTTCGGAATTCAGGCCTTCGAGTTCGTCGAGGTGACTTACTTGGTCTTCCATAGTTTCATTTTTTCTTTCAATTGTTCCACAAGCTGGCGCGTCTTCTCCGACTCTTCGGTCCGCCTGGCGGCCTCGGCCGACGATTCCGCGGCGCGGGTTTCGGCCAGGGCGCGCTGCACCCTTTCCTCCTCAAGATAGGTCTTGAGCCTTTCTTCGGTCTTGAGCAGGGAGTCGTAGCGGGACTTCAGCTGGGCGGACGAAACCTCCTGCGCGGCCAGCGCGTCCTTCAGCAGGGCGCACTCGCGGGAGATTTCCTTCTCTTTCTGCGAGGCTTCCTGCGCGGCTTTCTCGTGGACCAGGCGCAGTTCCTTGCGCTCGGTCTCCAGGGCGCGCAGGGAGGCGGACTTCGCTGAGGAGAGCTCCTCCTCCTTGCGCGTGATCTCCATGCGCCAGAATTCGCCTTCGCGCTTGATCTGGTCCAGCTGCTTGTCCTTGGCGGCGCGCTGCTCTTCCGAGGCGCGCAGCTTCATCATCACGTCGTTGTACTTGCGCTCCTCTTCCTTTACGCCGGTTTCGAAAGCGGCCTTGAAGTCCTCGTATTCGGCGCGCAGGTCGCGGAAGTCCTTGTCCCGCGCGGCCAGCCGGACCGACAGGTGCGAGACCTGGTCGTCCGCCCGCTTTTTTTCCTGGGCGAGTTCGGCGTGCAGCAGGGAAAGCTGCACCTGTTTCTCCTCCGCGGATTTTTTGATGGTCTCGAACCTGGCCAGGGCGTCGGCCAGCTTGGAGCGGAAGTCCTCGAGCGTCTTCCTGTACCCGTCTTCCTGGGCCTGGCGCAGCTGGGCGGCCGCCTCCAGTTCCCGGTTCTTGCGCTCTATTATCTCCGTATAGCGGTCGGTCTCGCGGCGCAGCGCCGAGTCCAGCTTGAGCGTAAAGCCCGTTTCTTCCTCCGCCATGCGCATTGAAAGCGCGGCGAGCTTCTCTTCCAGGGCGCGCGTTTCGGCGGCCCGGCCCGCGGCGGCGGCTTCTTTGTCGGCGGCGGCCCTCGCCACGGCTTCCCTGGCGCGCAGCAGTTCGGCGTCGCGCGCTGAAAGCTCCTCGTCCATGGCCTTTTCTTTTTCGGCGTACATGCGCTGCAGGCGCTCGCGCTCCATCAGCACCAGCTCTTCCCTTTCTATCCTGGAATTCTCCATCAGGCGGGAGAGCTCGGCGATCTTCTCGTCGCGCAGGCGGACGGTGTCGGCCATGCCGGACAGCTTGTCGGCGAGCTCGGCGGCCGCGCGGCCGCGTTCTTCGGCCACCGCGGCCTTAAGTTCTTCCCCGGCTTTCTGCCGGGCCATCTTCATGTCTTCCCCGGCTTTCTGCAGCATCAGGCGGAGCTCGCCCAGCTCCTCTTCCTTGCGGCCCAGCTCGGTCGAGAACTCCATGCCGCGGCCTTCGACTTCAGCCGCAAAACGCTGTTTTTCCGCGGAAAGGCGCTTTTCCCACTGCACGGCGTCTTCGGAAAGTTTCTGTTCGAACTCCGCCTTGAGGCGGACGCGCAGCGCGTCCTGGTCCGACCGGGCGCGCTCCTGCGTGACTTCCAGTTCGCGGCGCAGCGCGGCCTGCTGCTCCCTGGCCGCCGCCTTGTCCTTGGAGAACTCCTCCAGTTCGCGGCGCAGGTGGGCGATCTCCTCCACTTTAAGGCGCAGGCTGTCCTCGTAGATGCGGCCGGCGGTGTCTATCTCGGAGCGCAGCGCGCCGGTATGCTTTTCCATCTCCACTTTAAGCCGCACGTCGTATTCCGACTGCAGCTGCTTTTCGCGGAAAGCGAATTCCTCCAGCTTCACGCTGTACTGGGTCTGCATCTGCTCGACCTTGTGCGAGAAAGCGTCCCGCTCGGTCTGCAGGGTCTTGATGGTCTCTTCGAAAGTCTTCAGGTTGCGCTGCAGGTAGTCTATCTCGTCCTGGCGCTTGCCCATGTCCTCGCGGTAGTTGCGCTCTACTTCCTGCAGCTTCTCGGAGAACCTGTTGCGCTCGTGCTCCACCGCGATCTTGAGCCGCTTGGGGATCTCCGCTTCCATTTCCCGGAAGCGGTTCTTCTCTATCTCCAGGGCCTCGCCGGTCCGTACCAGGCGCGTCTCGTAATCGGCCTGCTGGTTCTTCTTTTCGGTCTCCAAAGTCTTTATGACGCTGTCCAGGCTGGCGAGGGCGTCCTTGTAGCGGGACAGGTCCTCGTCGCGGCGGCGGACCGCCTCGGGGAAATCGCTCATCTGCTTTTCCAGCAGCGAGACCTTTACCTTGTAGTCGTCGATCTCCTGGTTCTTCTCCAGGACCTTCTTGTCTATCTCCAGGTCCTTCTGCTTGAGGGCGCGCTCGCGGTCCTCGGTGTCCTTCTGCCAGCTGTCCTTCGCCCATTTGAGCACGGCCTCCTGCTTGCGCAGTTCGTCGCCGGTGGAGCGCTCGCGCTTCTCCAGTTCCTCCACCTTGTTCTGGTAGATCAGTTCGAGGGAGGCCTTCTGGGAGGCGGCTTCCTCGGCCATTTTCTTTTTTTCCGCCTCGAGGCGGCTGCCGTAGACGCGTTCAAATTCCTGCTGCTTGGCCAGCTGTTCCTGGCGCAGCTGCCACAGCTCCCCCTCCACCTGGGCCCAGCGGCCGCGCAGTTCCTCGGATTTCTTCTGGAAATCCTCCGTCAGGCGGACTTCTTTCTGCTTCAGCGTTTCCTCGCTCTTGGAGATCTTGTCTTCCAGCTCTTTCTCGCGCTCGGTGAGGCGCTCCAGCCTGGAGCGGAACTGGTACTCCAGGGAATCCTGGCGGGATTTCATCTCCTCCTCGTGCACGCGGCTGCCGCGCTCGATTTCCGAGTTCTTGGCTTTAAGCTGGTTCTCGAGAAAAGCCACCTGGCTGGATTTTTCCTGCAGGTTCTGGCGCGTCTTGAGGTCCTCTTCGTGCAGGCCGCGGATCTTGTCCAGCGCCCAGCGCAGGGCCAGGCGCGCGGTCTCAACGTCGTTGATCGCGGCCTCGTTCAGGGAAGATTCGTCAAATTTCTCGTTCATAGCTTTTCGCGGCGGCAGGCCGCGCCTCTTAATTCTTACGGCAGTACCAGCACCTGGCCCGGTTTAACCTCGCCGCCGCGCCCGACCGAGCCGGTATTGGCCCGGTAGATCTCGGGCCAGCGCTCGGGGTCTCCGTAGACCGAGGCCGCGACGCTTTCAAGCGTGTCCCCTTCCCTGACCACGTAGGTCCTGCGCCCGCCGGCCGGCTGCTGGGGCCTGGGCTGCGCCGGCTTGGCCGCCGGCCTGGGGGCCGGCTTGGGCTCGGGGCGGGCCTTTATGGCCGCCATCTCGGCGCGGGACTTTTCAAGTTCCATTTTCATGGATTCTATCTGTTTGAGTATTTCGGGCTGGGCGGGGGCCGGCGCGGCGCCCGCGGGCGCGGCGGCGTCCAGCTTCTGCTGCAGGACCTTGATCTTCTCTTCCTGCAGCGAGGCCTTTTCCTGCGCGCGCTTCAGCTCGGCCGCCTCCGCGGCCGCTTCCAGGTCGCCCTCGGGGCCGAAGCGGAAAGAGAAAGCCAGGCGGTGGGACCCCATCGTGCCGGAGATGCCGCCGATAGGCAGGCTGAAAGCGTAGTCGAACTCGGCCAGGCCGAAGCGGCCGCCGACGCCCATATTCACGGTGCGCCTGGCGTTGTTGCCGGCGGCCAGCCCCATGCGCAGCGCGTAGCGGCGCTGGAAAGAGTATTCGGCGCCGGCGGACACGGTATAGTCGGGGCCCGCGAAAGAGGCGTCGAGGTCGAACAGGCTGGCCCGCATGGCGTAGGAAGCGCCGGCGCGCACTTCCACGGGCAGGCGGTCGGGGGAAGCCAGGCCCAGGTCGGGCCTGTTAAGATTTTTAACCGCCAGCCCGAAAGCGTACCTGGCGGCCGGGCGGTAGAAAAAGCCCAGGTCGGCGCCCAGAGCGGAGGCCGAGTAACCGTCCGAAAAAACCGGGTCTATGGCGGTGTAGCTGTCCGAGACGTAGCTGCGGCGCAGGTATTTCAGCGTGAGGCCGGCCCCCAGGCCGCGGTAGACGGCGGTAGCGTAGCTCACGGAGAAAGTGGTCTCGGAGTAGGCCTCGCTGAGGCGGGTGTCGTTCCACGCGAAACCGGCGGAACCCTGCAGGTAGCGCTTTACCGGGGTCGCGAAGCCGAAATAGCCCTGGCCGATCTCCGAATCGTCGCTGAGGCCGGAATAGAGCCGCCCGTAAACGGCGGTAAGCTCCGGTGAGGAAGTCTCCAGCAGGGCGGCGGGATTGGAACACATGGACTCGGAACCGGCGGCCACGGCCGTGAAAGCGCCGCCCATGGCCGTAGCCCGGGCGCCGCAGGCGGAATCGTTGAAAGAGGCGTAGCTTCTCATATAAGAGAGTATCACAACGGAAAGCATAACCGTCAGTATTTTTCCCACAGTTATAATTCTACCTTCCTGCTGTTTCATAAATATTACCTAATAGTTAGGCTCTTTCGCACTGCGGGCCGTCGACCGCGGCCTTTAAACCCGTTCTAGCGGGCCAGCACCACCGTTCCGTTATAGTATTTGTCGCCGGCCTTGAACTGGTAGATATAGATGCCGGCGGGGGCCTTGCTGCCCGACTTCTTCCCGTCCCAGGCCAGTGAGGCCTCGGAATTGTAGGTGCCGGGCCGCAGCGTGGCGACCTCCGCCCCGGACAGGTCGTAGACCTTGGCGCTGGTGATAGCCAGGCCGCCGGGGTTCTCGTAGATGATATTGAACTCGTCCCAGATGCCGTCGCCGTTGGGCGTGAAGATCTTGCGCGGCACGGTCTGGGTGATGCTGAAGGACTGGGGCCGCATTACCTGCTTGACCTTGAAGATGCCGGTCTTGCGGGTAAGCACGGAGATGGTGCCGTTGGAGGGGTCCACGGTGCCGCCGATGCGCACGTCCTCCACGCCGTTGTAGTAGTAGACGGCGTAGTCGTAGGCCGTGTAAGCGGCCGCAGGCAGCGCCGCGCTTATGGTGACGGCCCCGGTGCGGGTCAGCGGGATGGTCAGCGTGACGTCGCCGGGGAAATCGAGGCCGACCCTTTCGTCGCCGTTGGAGGCCAGGAAATAGAGCTTGTACGCCGCGAAGGTAAGCCCGCTTTCGTACTGCGCCTGGTGCGCCAGGCGCGGCGACAGCCCGGCGTCGCCCAGGGCTTCCTGGACCGCGGGCGTCATGTCGGCGGCGGCGCGGGCGTCGTCGGCTACCACGCGGGCCTGCTCGCCTGAATTCTTCATCCAGAGGGAAGGGTCGCTCTTCAGGTTGTACTGGTCCACGGCTTTCACGTAATACCAGCGTACCGCGCTCACGGCCTCGGTAAAGCTGAACGTGGCGCTCGAAGGGGAAGCCACCAGGGACTGGGCGCCGTCTATGGCGGTGCTGCGGTACACCTCGTAGCGTTTTATGCTGGTGGTGCCGCCGTACACGTCGTAAAGGACCTGGTCCCACGACAGCGTAAAGCCCGCGCCCGAGATCGCGCCGCGCACTACCGGGGTGGCCGGCCTGGCTACGTTCAGTGTAAGGGTCATGCTGCCCAGGTCGGAATACACCGTCTCCACGCCCTGGCCGTTCCTGGCCTTGCCGCGGGCGTAATAGGTCACGTTAGTGTCGAGCCCGGTGAAAGCCGCGGAAGAGGTGAGAACCCAGCCGGAATCGTGCGGAGCCGAGAAATCCACGTAGCTCGAGATCTGCACGAAATACTGGGTGCTGGTGGAATTGTTGGCGGTATAATTTACGGCCAGGCCGTCGCTGGTCATATCGGAGAAACCCGCAGGGGTGGGCGGGTAGGCCATCGTCATGATATTGGCGATATTGCCCAGACCGCTGTAGACGGTGACGTCGTCGCCCAGATAGACCCTGGCGTAATAGGTGACGTTGCCGGTCAGGCTGGAAAGCCAGTAATACTGCGCCGCCGCGGCGAGCGCGCTGGTGGAGAACTGCGCCATATAGGTGGCGCTGGAGAAATTATGCGCGGGGTCCGTGGAATAGTCGACGCGGATGAAACCGGCGTCGAAATCTCCTGCGGCGGCGTCGTCGCCGGTCATGTTCCAGAGCAGCGTGACCGTGCCCGAGGTGGAGGACTGCACGGTAAGCGAGTTTACGGGGTCAGGCGCTATGGCCGTGGTAAAAAAGGCCGCCGTGGAGGAGATCCTGCCGTAGATGCCGGCGGCGTCGCGCACGCGCAGGGCCGTGTAATACTCCGGCCCGGGCACCAGGTGGGAGCTGGTGCTGATCTGAACCGTGCCGGTGCTGAGGCCCACCAGCGTCACCGAGGAAAGGATGCTCTCGTAGTTGGCGTACGTTACGGGGAAAGTGGCGATCTTGACCACCACGGCAGCCGCCTGCCCGCGCAACCCGTCGCGGCCGACGCTGGTGAAGCTGACGCGCACCTGGCCTTCGCCCACCGGCTGCGTGGTGGCGACGAGGTCATAGGCTACACCGGGGCTGTGGCTGTTGGCAGCGTGGCCCGAAAGAACTTTTTTTGAACTGCCGGTCATCTGCGCGGCGGAGATCTCCCCCACCACGGACTCGATTATTTTGGCGGTGCCGCTGGATATCCCCAGCCCGCCCGTGACGGCCTGGGTCTCCAGCGAGCCCGCGGCAAAAGACGTCCCCCCGCCGGCAAGAGCCAGAAGGGCGGAAAAGAGCGCGCCGGGAAATAGTCTTTTGCTTTTCATGTCATTTCACCTTAAAACTTAAAGGAGTTATTTTGCTGATACTTCGCCTTATGGCCAAGTAGTCAATGCCGCCCTTTTCCAGGTATCTGCTTCCACACACACATAAATATAATCGATATCCCACCTGATGTCCCCGACGTTACACGGGGTACCGGAGGCTCCTATCGTACTGGAAACCTCCACGCGGAACACGTCGGCGCTGACATGCAGCGGGGCTGTTGGGGAGTTGGTCCCTATGCCTACGTGCCCGGTGCCGGTGCTTATATACATCCTGGCGGAGCCGTCCGTATAGTCATAGACCTCGAAGCCGGCCCTGCCGTCGGTGATGTTCATCCCGGTGGCCCAGACCTGGTTCTGGGAGTCCGAGTCCAGGCCCGCCAGGCGGTTCTGCACCACGGCGCCGTCCGCCCCGCTTTCAAAGTTAAAGGTGCCTTCGCCGGCAGCGCGGTAAACAGAAAGCGGGTAAACCGGGGTAACCGTCCCTATTCCCACATTGCCGTCCTTGCTGACGGTCAGGATCTTCCCGGTCCCGTCCTGGCTGGAAACCTGCACGTGGAAATTATCCGCCTCCGAACCCTGCAGCCAGAGCCTGCTGCCGGCGGACGAGGCCGCCCCGATCGCTACGGCGCCGTTGGCGACCACCAGGCCGGAGGAGATGGTAAGCCCGGCGTTCTCCGGGTGGGAGTAAGCTATGGTCGCCGACGACTGGAATACCGCGGCCACCGGGAAGATATCCTGCCCCTGGCCGTTCATGACGGCGCCGGCTTGCAATGCCGCGCAGGAGAGAATGACTACGGCCGCCAAAAGGCGGCTTGCGCCTTTTGACGAAAACCAGCGTTCAGCTTTACAGGTAATATTGTTCATTATCTTTTACCTCTTGATTGATCTGCCGGTTAATCCGCGTTGACCGAGCGGCTTAACTCTATCCAACCAGCGCCGTTATAAACCAGGGTGATCGTATCGTTAACCCCGAGCGCCAGCGGCGTGCCGCCCTGAAGTTTCACATTGCCTCCGGTCGGAATGGTCACAGTTTTAGTGTTGTCCGTCCCCTCGAGGATCAGCATCTGGCCGGAAACCCCGGCCGCGACAAGGGGCGCACCGGCCAGGGTCGCGTCGCCGGCGGTCGCGCTCTCGACCCGGAGGTAAGTCTGTCCGGAAGCGAGGGTGCTGGCGGCGGTCACCGAGACCAGGCTGCCGGCCGGGAGGATGGCCTTGCCGCGGATCTCGGCGTCGCCCGTCAGCGTTGCGCTGGAAGCCGTTATCCCGCCCGTAAGCGTGATCGTGCCAGCGTCTATGCCGTAAGGCACATTAAGACCCTCAACGGAACTGATCGTCTGCTCAGCCGTCCAGGTGTTCGTGCTGTGCACGTTAACCGCCAGCTTGTACGGGTCGCCCGAAGTGCCCGCGCCGCTGCGCAGCAGCGTGCCGTTCGCCGCGTCCGTAACTTCGTTGCCGAT